>Ga0209437_100329_pt1 | contig 59120 bp, 50 predicted proteins | sample AraplaL_Cvi_mTSA_FD_184266 | JGI IMG/M metagenome (GOLD analysis project Ga0209437, IMG submission 184266) | Arabidopsis root microbial communities from the University of North Carolina, USA - plate scrape CL_Cvi_mTSA (SPAdes) (version 2) | ecosystem: Host-associated > Plants > Roots > Endosphere...
ACGTCGCGCATCAAGGGCAGCCATGCGGCCATCAAGACCGGCATGCTGGCGGCCGAGGCCGTATTCGAGGCCCTGAACGGCGGTCGCCAGTTCGACGAACTGACGGCCTACAGCGCCGCCTTCGAGAAGTCCTGGCTGCACGAAGAACTGCACAAGGCGCGCAACTTCAAGCCGTCGATGAGCAAGGGGCTGGTCACCGGCACGCTGCTGGTGGGCATCGACCAGGTGCTGTTCGGCGGCAAGGCGCCGTGGACGCTGCATCATTCGCACGCCGATCACGAATGCCTGAAACCGGCCGCCGACTTCACGCCGATCGCGTATCCGAAGCCGGACGGCAAGCTGACCTTTGATCGTCTGTCGTCGGTGTTCATTTCCAATACGAATCACGCCGAAGACCAGCCGGTTCACCTGACGCTGAAAGATCCGTCGGTGCCGGTCGGCGTCAACCTGGCGAAGTACGCCGGTCCGGAAGCGCGCTACTGCCCTGCCGGCGTGTACGAGTTCGTGAAAATCGACGAAGGGAATGGCAACAGCGCCGACCGGCTGCAGATCAACGCGCAGAACTGCGTGCACTGCAAAACCTGCGACATCAAGGATCCGACGCAGAACATCGTGTGGGTGACGCCGGAAGGCGGCGGCGGGCCGAACTATCCGAACATGTAGGTACACGCAAAAAAATTCACGCAAGCAAGGAGACGACATGGACCTCGCATTAACGAACAAGAAGATTCTGATCACGGGCGCATCGCAGGGTATCGGCGAAGGCCTGGCCCATGCGTTCGCGCAGGAGGGCTGCGCCGTCTACCTGACGGCCCGGTCGGAAGAGAGGCTGCAAGGCATCGCCGCGGAGATCCGCACACGATACGGCGCCGAAGCCCGCGTCCTGGCCGCCGACATGACGGCGCCGGGTGCAATCGGGCGCATCTGCGATTTCGCCGGCGACGCCGACGTGCTGGTCAACAACGCCGGCGCGATTGAGGGGGGCGACCTGTGGGAAATCGACGACGCCAGGTGGCGGGCGAGCTGGGAGTTGAAAGTATTCGGCTATATCAATCTGACGCGTGCCATATATGCCCGGATGAAGGCGCGCAGATCCGGCGTGATCCTCAACAACATCGGCAACGGCGGCGAGAACTTCGATTTCAACTATATCGCCGGCACCACCGGTAATGCCGCGCTGATGGCGTTTACGAGGGCGTTGGGCGGAAAAAGCCTGGAGGACGGCATACGCGTGGTCGGAGTCAATCCGGGACCGGTCGATACCGACCGCATCCGCCGCGTGCTCAAGAAGCGCGCCGGCAGCCGGCTGGGCGACGAAAACCGCTACGAGGAACTGTTGAAGGGCTATCCGCTCGGCCGCGCGGCTCACGTGAGGGAGATCGCGGACATGTTTGTTTTCCTCGCTTCCGAGCGTTCCGGCTATACGTCCGGCAACATCATCACCATTGACGGCGGGATCACCTCGAACCGGGCCATCGGCTGAAAGGGGCTGACCAGCGGACGCGCTTCTGTGGTTATACTGGTCATTCGCCAAAACCGAAGTACGGAACACTTTTTTTCTTTCCGTTGCCCGTGCCGCGGCCAGGGTGCATTGTCTGTACCGCCGGGCGGGGATGAGGAGACAGGCTGCGCACCGGTACTGATAGCCCGATTGATCTTTATCGAGAGCAATTCATGTTACTTGCCATGAAGCATAGCGTCAGATACGCAAATCGTTGTACGGACCAGGCGGTTTCCCAGAAAAAACAAATGCCAAAGAGCAATCGCCTTCACGGAACCGGGAATGGACAATGGGCCGATGTCAAGGTCGTGCTGCGCGCGCCTGGAAATGCATCGCCCAAGGACGCGCCGATCAATACGGACGACATCATTGCGCCGATTCAGCGCGGACTGGCGATTCTGTCCGTGTTCGGCCCTGCCGACCAATGGTTGGGCAACCAGGAAATTTCCGCCAAGACGGGCATTCCGAAGGCGACGGTCACGCGGCTGACACAGACGCTGACCGACCAGGGCTTCCTCAATCATTCAACACGGCTGCGCAAGTATCGCCTCGCGGCGGCGGTGCTGGGGCTGGGTTACGTCACCATGGACAATTCGCATACGGCGGCCATCGCACGGGTGCACATGCAAAAGCTCGCGGACGAATGCGGCGTGTTCGTGTCGCTGGTCGGGCGCGACGGGCTGGATGTCTCGCTGCTGGAGAATTGCCATAGCGCCAGCTCGCTGGCGACGCTCGGCGTGAATGTCGGTGCGCGCTTCCCGATTGCGGCCAATCCCTTCGGGCTGGCGCTGCTGAGCGGGCTGCCTCTGGCCGAACGCAACTATTTGCTTGATCACATCCGCTTGCGCTATCAACAGGAATACCGCGTCAACCTGCGCTCGCGCGTGGCCGATGCGGTGACCCAGGTCAGCCAGAAGGGATACTGCGTGTCGATCTGCGAACTCGGCAGTGAAATCATGGTTGCAGCGGCGCCCTTGAACATTCCTGACCGGCCTCCCATGGCGATCGGCTGCGCGGGGCCCGCCAGGCTCATTACGCGTGAGAAGCTCAGGGAAGAAATCGGTCCAAGGCTGGTCGAGCTGGTGAACCGCCTGCAGGACCACGCCGGCCTGACTCTCGGTTGACGGAGGAAAGCGCTATGGATATCCATGCAAATGCATTTCCGTCGGTCGCGGCGGGTCGGGACGAGGATGCGCCGGAGGACCCTTCGGAATCCATGGACGCATCGGCTGATAAGGCGGAGAAAGCCGGCGGCACTCATACGCTGGAGCGTGCGCTGACCCTGCTCAAGGCTTTCGGCGGCTACCCCGGTCCGGTCACCAACGCCGAACTGGTGAGACGCACCGGGTTTTCGAAAGCGTCGGTGTCGCGCATCACCGCGACCCTGGTGGCCCTGGGCTATCTGGATCGCGCCTCTGACGGACTGCGCTACCAGATCGGCATGCAAGGGCTGGTGCTGGGGCACAACTATCGCGCCAACAATCCGATCAAGCTGCATGCGCGCCCGATCATGCAGGAGTACGCCGATGAGCACGACATGTCGGTGGCGCTGGCGACCGGCGACGGCATGGATACGCTGTATATCGAGTACTGCAAAAGTCCGCGCATCGCCACCTTGCGCATGGGAGTAGGCATGCGCATGCCGATGGAACTTACATCGATCGGCCGTACTTACCTGTGGGCGCAGCGTCCCGCAGAAAGAGAGCGATTGTTGTCCGACATCCGGCGACGCGGCGACGAAAAGCAGGTGGCCAATTCCATGCTGCGCATCGAGCAGGCCTTCGATCATCTGGAAAAATTCGGCTATTGCGTAGCGATGGGCGAGTTCCAGCGCGACTCGTTCGGCATCAGCGTTCCGGTTTACCTGGGAAATCCGGCAATACCGATGGCGCTCAATTGCGGCGGGATTCTGCCCGCGCCGTCCGACCAGCATATCCATAATGTTCTGGTGCCGCGGCTGGTGCAGGCAGCGGCAAGGATTGCTGCGGCAACGGCGGATATCGACAGTATGTTGATCTGACCCCGGGTCCGGATTTCCTTCTAACATTTTCACCTCAAAAACAATCTGAAAATGTCTGCGCCAACGGCGCGGGCAGGTGCGCTTACGCCTGTAAGGCAGGCTTTCGAGCGGTCCGGCCGAGGCGGAATTCCAATATACGGAAGGTGATGCCGCCGCGCGTTGATTTTGCTAATTCGTGAGCGTTTAATGCGCACAGACACAGCAATGTGTCGGATAAGAAAAAAGCAAAGAACGAGCAAAGAAAAAAGCGATTGCGACTGGTTCTGACAATCCGGAATCGCTCATGCCGATAATGCAAAACATGGAGACTAGTATGTTCACGAAAGACCGTATTGCAAAAGTCCTGGCCGGCTCCGCCGCCGCCGCGTTGCTGACATGTGGCGCCAGCGCTTCGCATGCCGACGAAATCATCAAACTGGGTCTGTCGATTCCTCTGTCGGGCGCTGCCGCCAACTGGGGCAAGGGCAGCGAATGGCTGTGCAACGCCGCAGCGAAGGAAGTGGCCGACGCCGGCGGCGTCAAGGTCGGCGGCAAGGTCTACAACTACAAGTGTGTGGCCTACGACAACAAGTACAACGCGGCCGAAGGCACCAAGGTCGCGCAGACGCTGCTCAACCGCGATGGCATCCGGTTCATCGGCGGCAGTCTGGGCACCGCGCCGGTCAAGGCGCTGCAATCGCTGTCCGAACGCGAAGGCGCGCTGCATTTCACCACTGCGTGGGGCAGCAGCATCAAGGGACCGAAGTTTCCGCTGACGTTCACCATCATGAACACCGTCAACGAGATTTCGTTTCCGCTGACGCGCTACGTCAAGGAAGCCAATCCGTCCATCAAGACCGTGTCTCTGCTCAATCCCAATGACGCGACCGGACAAGAGACCGAAGCGCTGGCACGCAAGGCATGGACCGCAGCAGGCGTGCAAGTGATCTCCAGTGACTGGTACGACCGCGGCACCACCGAATTCCAGCCTATCGCATCGAAGATGGCGGCGGCCAAGGCCGATGTGATCGATCTGGCCAGTACGCCGCCGGCCGACAGCGGCGTCGTATTCAAGGAACTGAAAGTGCTGGGTTGGAAGGGTGTGCAGGCGGTCCAGGTGGGCACCGGGGCCGAAGGCATCATCGCCACCGGCGGTGCCGCGGTCGACGGCACCTACATGGGGGCGGCGATGGTGTTCGACAGCGCGCTGACCACGCCGAAGCAGAAGAAGCTCAACGACGCGGCCAAGGCGGCCATCGGCGAGTCGCTCAATTCGGTCCAGATCTCCTTCTACGATTCGGTGATGGCGCTCAAGGCGGCGATGGAGGCATCGCAAAGCATTGATCCCAAGCTGGTGGCGGCAGCCTTGCCGACGGTGAAGTTCGAATCCTTCTACGGCGTCGCCAGCGGCTTCGGCGGCAAGGATGTGTATGGCACGCCGCAGCAAATCCTCATTCCGGTGATCGTCACCCAGATCAAGAACGGCAAGCTGACCGAAGTCCGTCGCATCGTCTCGGAAGAGATGAAGCAAAGGAAATAACACCGTACCGGCAACAAGAACAACACGGCATCAGCGCATCAGACGGAGACCACCATGCAGACCGCTTTGCAATTGCTTTTCACCGCACTACAGATAGGATCGATTTACATCCTGTTTTCGCTCGGCCTGACACTGATATTCGGCGTCATGAAGATCGTAAACTTCGCGCACGGCCAGTTCTTCACGCTGTCCGCGCTACTCGTGTCTGTGCTGGTGCCATGGTTCGCCCATCATGATGTGCCGCTGTTGCCGGCGTACCTGCTGGCGGCGGTCATCGCGGTGGCGGTCTCGGTCGCGCTGGGGATGCTGACCTACCAGTTCGGGTTCCGCTTTTTCCAGCGCGACCTGAGCGGTTCTTTCATCTTGTCGATCGGCCTGGTGCTGCTGCTGGAAGGCGCCTACCTGCATTACTTCGGCGGTGCGGTACGCACCGTGCCGCCGATCATTGCGGGCGACGTATCGATCCTGGGCGTGACGCTGACCTCGCAGCGGCTGTTGCTGGGACTGGCGGCTATCGTCGCCACCGGTGCGCTGTACTGGATCCTGATGGTGACGCAGTTCGGCAAGGCGATGCGCGCCGTGGCGATCGATCATGAGGCCGCCATGTTGCAGGGCATTCCGTTCAAGCGCATCGCCTTCCAGGGATTCGCCGTGGCCACGTTGCTGGGTGCGGTGGCGGGAGCCTTGCTGGCGCCGATCTCGGTGATCTCGCCGACCCTCGGCGCCGATTATCTGATCAAGGGTTTCATCGCCGTCATCATCGGCGGCCTGGGCAGCGTGCCGGGCGCCATCATCGGCAGCCTCTTCATCGCGCTGGTGGAAAGCATCGGCGGTTTTTATTTCGACCCTTCGATCGCGAATCTGACGATCTTCATTCTGGTCATGCTGGTCTTGATGGTGCGGCCGCACGGACTACTTGGAAATAGGTGACACAACGATGCACAAGATTTTTCATAACCAGCAGGTGTTCCTGACACTGACGCTGGCGCTACTGAGCCTGGGCAGTCTCTTTCTGCGCGACGCCTATTCCATCAATCTGGCGATCTGGATGGCGCTGGCGGCCCTGTGCGCCGCCAGCCTCAGGTTCGTCACGCTGATCGGCGAGCTCAACTTCGCCATCGCCGCGTTCTACGGCATCGGCGCTTACGGCGCGGGCGCAGCGCTGACGGTGTACAACATTCCGTTCCTTCCCGCGCTGCTGCTGGGCGGCGTGATCGCTGCGCTGGTCAGCCTGGTCTTCGGCTATGTGACACTGAAGACCAAGGGGCCTTACTTCCTGCTGATCGGCTTCGCCTTTACGGAAGTAATGCGCATCCTCTACGCCAGGTCGGACTGGTTGGGTGGAAATTCGGGCATGGTGGGGATCTTCCCTCCGAGCGCATTCGGTAGCTACTTTCCATTCTTCGCCATCGGCCTGTGCAGCGTGATGATCCTGGCGCTGTATCTCATTGAGCGATCCTCGTTCGGCAAGGTCCTGACGGCCATTCGCGACAACGACAACGTGGTGCTCTCGGTCGGCATCAACGTGCACATGGCCAAGGTCGTGTGCTTCGGCATCGGCTCCTTTGTCGCAGGAATCGGCGGTTCGCTGCACGGCTTCACCAACAACGTCATCAGCCCCGGCGACTTCGGCTTCCTGTTGTCGACCTTCGCCCTGGCTTACCTGAAGGTGGGTGGTGAAAACAGTCCCTTTGGTCCGATGTTGGGTGCGATCGTTCTGCTGGCGCTTGGCAGCGTGGCCATGGGAATGGGTGCGGGCGAACATATCTTCTATGGCGCAGCGATCGTCATCGCGGTGCTGCTGTTCCCCAATGGGTTGGTCGGGATTTTTTCCTGGGGATACAAGAAGCTGGTTTTAGATGTCCGGAGCAAGGGCGAGGCGTTGCATGAATCCCGTCCTGCGGCGAAGCCGTTGCACAAGAAGGAGCAGGTCAATGGATAAACGCAATATCGAAACGTCTCCCATCGCGGCGAGTGCGGCCGGCCACGAGGTGCTGGCGCGCGTCACCAACCTGACGCGCCGCTTCGGCGGCCTGGTGGCGGTTTCAGACCTGAGCATGGAGATCCGGCGGCACGAGATCCTGGGCCTGATCGGACCCAACGGCGCAGGGAAGAGCACAACCTTCAATCTGATCAGCGGATTTTTCAAGCCGTCGTCCGGACGTCTCTACTTCGACGGCAAGGAGGTGACCGGGAAGTCGGCGCTGGAAATCAGCCGCGCCGGTCTGGTCAGGACCTTCCAGCACGGCAGCCTGATGCGCAGCATGAGCGTGTATGAAAATATCCTGATCGGCGCCATCGGCGGCTTGCCGCATGCGACAAAGAAGGAGCGTGCAATCAGGGTGGAGGAAACCGCGGAAATGCTGGGACTCGGCCCTTACCTGAACGAGGTCGCCGGAACCCTGCCGCACGGTATCCAGCGCCTGATCAGCATCGCCATTGCTTCGGCGCCGCGGCCGAAACTGCTTTGCCTGGATGAGCCGCTCACCGGGTTGAACCAGACGGAGGTGATGACGACGCTCGGCGTGTTCGAAAAGATCCGCCAGGTGTTCGGCTGCACGATCCTGCTGGTCGAACACAATATGAAGGCCGTGATGCAGATCTGCGATCGCATCGTCGTGCTGCATCACGGGCAGTTGCTTGCCACCGGCACGCCCGACGACATCCGTCATAACGACACCGTCGTGTCGGCCTATCTGGGGAAACGCCATGGCGACTGAAGATATCTCGATCGAACTGGGTGAACTGTGCGTGAGCTACGGCATTGTGCCGGCATTGCGCGGCGTGAACATTACCCTGCGCAAAGGCCAGATCGTCACGATCATCGGCGCCAACGGCGCCGGCAAATCGACCATGATGAAAGCCATGGCCGGCCTGCTGCGTCCGAGCTCCGGATCGATCCGGCTGTTCGGAGAAGAGGTATCCGGCCTCAGTGCGGAAAAGCTGGTGCCGCGCGGCCTGTCCCTGGTGCCGGAAGGACGGCGCTTGTTCGGCGCCATGTCGGTGGGCGAGAACATGGCCCTGGGCGCCTATTGCCGTGGCAACGCCGCCGCCGTCGCGCAGGACTTCGAGCGCGCCCTGAACTACTTCCCGGATCTGAAGCACAGGCTCAAGACTGTTGCCGGTACATTAAGCGGTGGCCAGCAGCAGATGGTTGCGGTGGCGCGGGCACTGATGAGTTCGCCGCGCGTCCTGTTACTCGACGAACCGACGATAGGCTTGGCGCCGGCGGTGGTCGACACCATTTCTTCAGTGATCAGGGCGATCCGGGACTCCGGCGTGGACGTCATCCTGGTCGAGCAGAATGCGGAGATAGCGCTGGAGGTGGCCGACTACGGCTATGTGCTGGAGGACGGCAACGTGGTGATGCAGGGCCTGGCTTCGGAGCTGGCCAGCAATGACGACGTGCAGCGGGCTTACCTCGGGCTGTGAGGTCAACGTGAACACCATCGACAAGGAGTGACCGTGCGACGTTTGGAAGGAAAGACAGCCCTGATCACCGGGGGCGGAAATGGCATAGGAAGAGCGGCGGTTCTGAGCTTTGTGCGCGAGGGCGCCCATGTGATCATCGCTGACATCGACAAGGATGCGGCGCAGCGCGTACAGGAAGCCGCTGCAGAAATCGGCGGCGGAAGCGCATTGGCTGTGCAGTGCGACGTTACCGACGAAGCCAGCGTGCGCAGCGCCGTGGAAACAGCCGTCACCCGTTACGGCAAGCTCGACGTGCTCTACAACAACGCCGGCGGTTCCACCGTCCGCGACGGCACGGTGACCGAGGCGCCGGTGGAAGAATTCTGGCGGGCCATCCGGCTGGATCTGTTCGGCACCTTTCTGTGCTGCAAGATTGCGCTTCCTGAGCTTATCAAGGCCGGTGGCGGCGCTGTGATCAACACCACCTCCATCGCGGCGATCAAGGCTTTTCCCGGACACGATTGCTACACCGCAGCCAAGGGCGGCGTGAGCGCACTGACGCGTTCGATGGCGGTCGAATACGCCGCGCACAAAATCCGCGTGAACGCCCTGGCGCCGGCGGTGACGCTGTCGGAGCGGGTCAAGCAGCGGCTGGCTGGCGGAAACGACGTCGATGCGCTGGCCGCCTCTCACCTGCTGGGCCTGGTCGAGCCGCAGGAAGTCGCAAACCTGGCGATTTATCTTGCCAGCGACGAGTCGCGTGTTGTCACCGGACAGATCTTTTCGATTGACAGCGGCGCCTCGGTGAGATGACACGGGTAGCCGCCTGAACAAGGAACGCGAATGTACGACCGTGTGTTGTCGCCGATCCGTATCGGTGCGGTGGAAATTCCGAACCGCATCGTCCGGACTGCGCATGCGACGAATTTTTCTCGCAGCTACATCAACGACGATCTGATCGCCTACCACCTGGAGCGAGCTCGGGGCGGCGCCGGCCTGTCCATTGTCGAAGGCGCTTCGGTGCACGCCTCGTCGACGTTCGCGCTGAGCGTTCGCGATGATGCAGCCATCCCGCACATGGCGCGCATGGTCGAGGCGATCGCGCCGACCGGCATGAAATTGTTCCAGCAACTCTGGCACGGGGGCTACACCGATCCGGCGGCAAACGGCGGCCTGCCATGGGCGGTGTCATCGCTGCCGGGCCGCTATTCGATAGCGCCGCCGATTCCCATGACCACGGATCAGATCAGGGAACTCATCGACTCCTACGCCAGAGCCGCCGTGCGGGTGGAACAATCCGGCATGCAGGGAGCGGAAATCCTGGCCGGAAACGGCTATCTTTTTTCGCAGTTTTTTTCTCCGGTCCTCAACCGGCGCACTGACGAATACGGCGGCAGTTTTGAGAATCGCATCCGGGCTTTGCTGGAGACGCTGCGCGCCATTCGCGCGGCGACTTCCGCAGATTTCGCACTGGGCATGCGGATCGGCGACAGTTCCGATCAGCGCATCCTTTCCGCAGAAGACGCCAATGCCATCGCCTTGCGCGCGCAAGCCGAGGGATTGATCGATTTCGTCAACATCACGCACGGCGATTATTACTTCCACGTCGATCGCTATGCGGGCATGGATCAGCCGGCCGGTTACCAGCTGCCGTTCAGCGACCGCATCGGTGAAGGCGTTCATGTGCCGCGCATCATCGTCGGACGCTACGGCACGCTTGACGATGCGGAGCAGGCCATCAAGACCGGCCAGGCGGACCTGGTCAATATCGTGCGCGGCATGATCGCCGATCCAATGCTGGTGGCAAAGGCGAAGCAGGGGCGCGGCACCGAAGTCCGGCCTTGCATAGGATGCAATCAGGGGTGCATCGGCGGGGTCTTCAGTGGACGCATGGGTTGCGCGGTCAATCCGGTCGTCGGTTACGAAGCAACCTTGGCGGAAGACGCGATCGTCAAAACACAAAATCCACGCAAGGTGCTGGTAATCGGCGGGGGAGTGGCAGGCATGGAAGCTGCGCGGATCGCGCTGTTGCAGGGCCATCGGGTCACGCTCGTCGAAGCAACGTCGGAGCTGGGCGGGTTGTTGAACTACGCCCGCAAGATGCCCAAGCTGCACGCCATCGGCGATATTGCGGTCTGGCTGGAGCAAGAGGTCTATCGACTGGGCGCCGACGTCAGGCTGGCGACCTATGTGGAAGCCGGCGAAGTCCTCGCCGAGAATCCGGACGTCGTCATCGTGGCGACAGGATCGCAACCGGAAGAAGGCGGAGAGTTCAGGCAAACCGCCGATCCGGCAGCCCGCGTGCGCATCGCGCCGGATGCCCGGGTGCTGACTTCGCTCGATCTTGTGATGGGTGGCACGCAGGACTATGGGCGCACGGCGCTGGTGTTCGACGACGTGGGGCATTACGAGGCGATCGGTTGTTGCGAGATGTTGATCAATCAGGGTATTGAGGTTACTTACGTTACCCGCCATCTCATGTTTGCGCCGGCCATGGAAGCAACAGGCCGGACGCAAGCGGCCTTGCAGCGTTTTCATCGCAGCGGCAAGTTCCGGATCATTACTCAATCGGAAATCGTTTTCCTCGGCAAGGGGAGCGCCGAGATAAAGCCGCTCTTTGGAAACAGTACTGAAATCATCGCGGCGGACACGACAGTGTTGGTGGCATACCGCCAGTCGCAGAGCGGACTGTGGGATGAACTGCGCGGCCGCGTGCCGCAACTGCACATCGTCGGCGATGCGCTGTCGGCCCGGGATATACAGCCGGCAATCCGGGAGGGCCATCTTGCGGCCAGGGCTATCGTATAAATTCCCGGTCGAGGACGATCTCCCGCGTCGCCATGATGATCCACGTCATGGGAGGAGCGGAAATAAAAAAGCGCCGATGTTGCCATCGGCGCTTTTTTTCAGTTTTGCAGCCCTGCACCGGCAGGGGAGTTCTCCGATCCCCGATCAGAAGTCCACTTGCGCCGACAGCACGAAGGTGCGTCCGGACGAGGTGCCGACATAGCCGTTCTGCATCACCCAGTAGTTCTTGTCGAACAGGTTCTCGATGTTGGCGCGGTAGGTGATGACCTGGCCGGCGGCCTTGGTGGTGTAGCGCGCGCCGACATCGGCGCGGGTCCAGCCCGGCACCTTGAGCGTGTTGGCGTTGCTGTACCACATGGAACCGGTGCGGGTGATGCGGGTGTTCAACGCCAGCCCTTGCAGCCAAGGCGTATCCCAGTCCAGCCCGAGGTTGAAATTGTTGCTCGGGATGGCGCCGACGTCATTGCCGTCGGTGGCGCCGTTTGCGGTGTGGTACTGCTTGGCGTCGAAGAAGGTGCCGCTGGCGTTGAAGCGCAGGCCGCGCTGCAGTTCGCCGTACGCCGCCAGCTCCAGACCGCGTACCCGGTTGCGGCCGTCTTGCGAGGTGTAAGTGACGCTGTTGATGAGCGTGCTGGTGCGGCTGGCCTGCTCAATCTGGAACAGCGCGGCGGTGGTGGTCACGCGACCCCAGTCAAGTTTTACGCCGGTCTCGTACTGCTTGGACTTGTAGGGCGGGAAGACCTGATTCGGATTGCCGTCGCTGGCGGACGTGAAGCCGCCGGTGCTGAGCGCCGCCGTGTAGTTGGCGTAGAGCGACATATTTTCGATCGGCTTGACAATCACGGCCAGCACCGGCGAGACGGCGCTCTTGTTGGAGTTCTGCGAAACGGCAGCGAAGGTGTGCGTGTACACCTGTTGACGACGCAGGCCGCCGACCAGGCGCAGGCGATCATCCGCAAAGGACAGGGTGTCGGTCAGCGCGAAGCTGGTCAGGCGGGTCTGGCTTTGCGGCGTCGGCTGGCCGCGGTTGATGGTGACAGGGGGTAGCACCGTCGGGTTGTACAGGTTCGACGTGACGCCGGTGCTTTGCGTGAGGAAGAAGTAGTCGGTCTGCTGGTCGAGCAAGTTGGCGCCCAGCATCAGGGTGTGTTTGATGCCGCCGGTGTTGAAGCGCGCACGCACGCCGACGTCGGCGGAGGTGGACGTGACCTTCTGGTCGTAGTAGCCGTTGGTCAGGACGTTGGTGTCGCCGCGCGCGTTGAGGATGGTCGCGCTGGGCCAGCTTTGCGCCGACTCCGCGACGTGGTAGCCGACTGCGCCATAAGCGGTCAGCTGGTCGTTGATGTCGTATTCCAGGCGCGTGGCGACAGCCTTGTCGTCGGATTTGAGCGTCGTGCCGGGATAGAGGTTGGTCTTGCCCGATGGCGCTTCCGGCATCACCAGGCTGCTGATGCTGAACTGCGGGCGGAAGTTGCGCGTGTCTTCATGCTGGGTGTAGGCATCCAGGCTCCAGCGCACACGGCCGCCGTTGTAGTCGAGGCCGACCGAGCCCATGCTTTGCTGCTGGTTGCTGCCGGACAGGCCGGTGTTGCCGTCGGCGTACAGCGCGTTGACACGGATGCCCCATTCCTGGTTCTCTCCGAAACGACGACCGATGTCGCCCTTCAGGCCGAACTGCGAATTGGACAGATAGGTCGCCGTCATGCTGGAAATCGGATCTTCGTGAGCACGCTTGGAGACCAGGTTGACCGCGCCGCCGACCCCGCCGGCCGGACCCATGCCGTACATCAGGGTGCCGGGACCTTTCAGCACTTCGATGCGCTCGACCATGGCGATCGGCATGCGGGTCAACGGCACCATGCCGTACAAGCCGTTGAACGCGACATCGTTGGCCGACATGGTGAAGCCGCGGATCTGGTAGCTGTCGCCAAAGCCGCCATTGCCGTTGGTGTTGCGCACCGAGGAATCATTGGCGATCACGTCGCCGATCGCGCGCGCCTGCACGTCCTCAATGCCTTGGGAGGTGTAGTTGGTGGTGCTGAACGGCGTGTCCATCACGCTGGCCGTGCCGAGCACGCCCAGGCTGCCGCCGCGCGCGACCAGGCCGCCGGCGTAGGGCGCGGTGGGATCGGCGCTTTCAGTGATGGTGACGGTGGGAAGCACCGCATTGTTGTTGCTGCCGATGGTGGCCGCGGACAGCGCGTAACCCCCGTCGGCGTTCTTCACTGCTTGCAGGCCGGAGCCGGCCAGCAGGATGGTGAAGCCTTCGGCCACCGTGTAGCGGCCGGAAAGGCCGGCAGTCTGGCGTTCATGGGTGATAGCCGGGTCGAACGAGAGCAGCACGCCGGCACGCCGGGCAAAGTTGTTCAGGACGCGGTCCAGCGGGCCGGCCGGGATGTCATAGGCCAGGCGCTGACCGTCTACGGCTTGCGCCTGCAGGCTGGCCACCGGCATGGCGAAGGCGGCCAGTATGGCCAGCCGGGCGAGGGTCGGGCGGGATGGGAATCGGGTGAGGTTTTTCATGGCGTGATTTACGTGATTGGCAAAGGTGCTATCAGGTAAACCGAACGAGCCACGAAAACCTGCAGAACAAATTCAAAAAATTTTCCAACGGTATTTCCAGGCTTATGCGCCGGTGCGTGGCCGCAGGGTGATCCAGTAGGAAGTAAAGGTGTCGATCTGCACCGGCAGAGTTCGCGCGATGGCCGCCAGGATGCGTGCCGGCTGGTCGAGGGGGAACACGCCTGAGATGGTCAGGGCGGTGATGGCCGGGTCGCAGCGCAGTTTGCCGGGCATGCTGCGGTCCAGCTCCGCGATCAGTTCACCCAGCGGCATGCGGTCGGCTACGATGAAACCGTCGGTCCAGGCGACCGCCTCTTCATTGGCCGGCGACAAGCTGCCGATCAATCCTTGACGACCAAACAGAGCCTTGCGGCCGGCATCGATGCGGACGGCATGCGCCATACCCGGGGAGGTGAATTCCACCGCACCTTCGAACACCGCGACCTGCATGCCGGCCTCGCGGTCGCGTACCTGGAAGCGGGTGCCCAGCGCGCGTGCCTGGCCCAGCCGCGTGTGCACGACGAAGGGACGATAGGCGCGGTCGTTTTCCTTCGCGGTGGTGATCAGCACTTCGCCGCGATGCAGGCGTACCAGGCGGGACTGTTCATCGTAGGCCGTGTCGATGGCGGTGGCGGTGTTGAGTTCGACTGCGGTACCGTCGGCCAGCACGACGCGCCGGCGCTCACCGGCTTTGGTCGCATACTCGGCCAACAACGTCCGCCACGGCACGATTTCATTGCCGCCGGCAGCCAACAGGCCGACACCGAGGGCAATGCACAGGGATTTGACGGCGAAGCGACGGTTGTGGCGATGGCGGTTATTGGCGTCGCCGATACTGCCGTGCGCCAGCGCGCTGGGCAGGGTGGAGACGCGTTCGCTCAGAGCTTGCAGGCGCTGCCAGGCAAGTTCGTGGCGCACCTCTTCAGCGCGCCAGCGGCGACAGGCTTCGCGCTCTTGTTCGGTGGCGGCGCCGGATTGCAGCTTCACCATCCAGTCGATGGCGATCATCACGATGTCGCTGCCGGGGACCGCGGAGTCAGTCGCCATACTGCACGCGATAACACGCTATGAAGGCGCGCTTCATGTATTGCTGGACTGAACTCGGGGAGACCTCCAGACGCGCGGCGATCTCGGCGTAGCTCAGGCCGTCGAGCTGCGACAGCAGGAAGGCGCTGCGCACCTTGGGCGGCAGCGCGGCCAGCATGGCGTCGATCTGGTTGAGGGTTTCCAGCACCGCCAGCCGGGCTTCCGGCGAGGGGACATGTTCAGGCGGCAGTTGCGCCAGCATGTCGAGGAAGGCGGCTTCCAGCGCGCAGCGGCGAAAATGGTCGATCACTAGTCCTCGGGCAATGGTTGCCAGCAGGGCGCGCGCTTCATCCAGATAGAAGTCGCGATGCGACACCATGATGCGCAGGAAGGTATCCTGCGCCAGATCGGCGGCGAGTTCGGGATTGCCGGTGCGGCGACGCAGCCAGCCCAGCAGCCAGTGATGATGGCCGATGTAGAGCCCTGTCATGTCTTGGTGATGGGGATGAACGGCGGCGGTCATGACGAAATATTATAATGAGAATTGTTCTCATTATAATCTGCAAAAGGCTTGCACGCCAAGCCGTGCGCCGCCGCAGTTGTTTTTCAGGAACTGCGATTCCGGGTCCTGCATGGCGACGTCCGGTCATGAGTTTGCTCATTCCAGTTCCCCGGCATGATGCATTCTTCTATGGCCTGCGCCATGTAGCGTTTTACAGTGCGCACCCTGACGGCGACTGCGGCCCGTGCGATCGGAGCGGGGAAGTTTCCCGCACTCAGGTCGTGAAAAAGCGCAACAGCTCATCGGCCACCGCATCTGGCATTTCTTCCGGCATGTAATGACCGCAGCCTTGCAGAATGCCGCCCTGCACATCCGTCGCGATGTTGCGCAGGGTATTGAGCAGCGCATCTCTGACGCCGTGCTCCGCGCCCATGGCAAGGATGGGCATCTTCAGCGACTTTTCACCACGACTACGGCTTTGCGCCAGCCCCTCAGGGCTGAAGGCGATGCGGTAGTAAGACAGTGCGGCCCGTACGGCGCCCGGGGCGGAAAACACGCGTTCATATTCGTCCAGATCGGCCGGCGTGATCGCCCAGCGATTGATTGCCTTGGTGTGGAACAAGTAGCTGAGGAAGGCGCGCTCATGGCCTTGCAGCAAGATCTCGGGCAAATCGTCGAGACGGTTGAAGGCGAAATGCCAGGTCTTGAGATTGAGCTCGGCGGCGGGAATGCCAGCAGCAGGCGGAGGCGTAATGCCCGGCAGGGCGGCGTCGAACAGCGCCAGTCGCCGGATGTCTTCAGGCCAGTCGGCGGCATAGGCGTGGCCGATCCAGGTACCGATGTCGTGTCCTGCAACATCGAACGGACCGTTGCTGAGCAAACCGAGCGCGTTGGCGAATTCGTGCAGATCGGTGGCAATTGTTTTCAGGTCGTAACCGGACGCCGGTTTGTCCGAGTCTCCCATGCCGCGCGGGTCGACGGCGATGACGCGACGGCCGCTCGCTGCCAGCAAGGGCATGACAAGGCGCCACGCATACCAGCTCTGCGGCCAGCCGGGGATGAGCAGGATCGGCTCGCCACTGCCACCTTCGACGTAATGCAGACGCACGCCGTTGACGTGCGCGCTGCCATGATGGAAGTCGTTCCAGAATGTGTCGGGAGAAAATGTCGGCATGGCGGGTTCCTTAGGTTGATTTGATTAAATAGAAAACGAATGTTTCCTAAATTGGTAAAAATTTTTAATCGAGCACTTTCATCGCCTTGTCGATCAGGCTGTTCATCTCTTTTTTGCCGCGACCCGTTTTGCCGATGACACGCATACCCTGCAAGACGCACAGCAGCAGCCGGGCTGTCGCCGCTGCCTCGATGTGGGCGGGGATGCTGCCGTCTTCCTGTCCCTGGCGAATGAAAAGGGCCAGTCGTTTCTCATGGATATCCAGGGATTGCGCGACACGTTCGGCAATGTCGGGATCGGAAATGGCGAGTTCGACGGCGCTGCTGACGATGAGGCAGCCGCGTCGGCCCTCGTCCTCATAGCTGGATGCCGCGTAGAGCGACAGCAAGGCCCGTACGCGTTCGCGACCGGTCCGGGCGGGTTTCAGCGCTTGCTGCAGGCGTTCGGTGCGCAGGGTGATATAGCGTTCGAGGGCCGCGACGAAGATTGCTCTTTTGTCGGCGAAGGCTTTATAGATGCTGCCGGCGGTCAGCTCCAGCGCGCTGCTCAGGTCGCTGATCGAGGTTCCGTAGTAACCCCTTTCGCTAAAGATGACAATTGCCTTGTCCAGCGCGGCATCGATATCGAACTCGCGCGGTCGGCCGCGGCTGCGGGTAATGTTGGTGCCGGATGAAGTCATGTTTCAATTATAGGAAATGATTGTTTCCAAATCAAGCCCCGGATGATTGGATTGATTGCGCTAAAATGGCTGCGCCCGTTCGGGCTGAGATTCTCTGCTCTCCAAGAACATGCCTGTTTTACATCGTCTTATCGCCTTATCTTCCCTTTTTCTTCTGGCGGCCTGTAACAGCCTGATGCCGTCCAAAGCCATAGCGCCCGCCGAGACGTCTCCGGTGGCGGCAGCGCCGACGAAATTACTCCAAAAGCCGCGCATCGCCCTGGTGTTGGGCGGCGGCGCGGCGCGCGGTTTTGCGCACGTGGGCGTGATCAAGGCGCTGGAGTCGCAAGGCATCGTGCCCGATATCGTGGTCGGCACCAGTGCAGGCAGCTTGGTCGGTGCGCTTTACGCAGCCGGCAACAATGGCTTTGCGTTACAGAAGCTGGCGCTGGACATGGATGAAGCGACCATTTCCGACTGGTCGGTGCCGTTCTTCGCCAAGGTCAGCGGCGTGCTCAAGGGCGAGGGCGTGCAGACGTATGTGAACCGCTCGGTGAACAACCTGCCGATCGAAAAATTCAAGATCCCGTTCGGCGCCGTGGCGACCGATCTCAAGACCGGCCAGGCCATCCTGTTCCGGCGCGGCAATGCGGGCATTGCAGTGCGCGCTTCATCAGCGGTTCCCGGGGTATTTCAGTCGGTCAAGATCGGCGATCATTATTATGTGGACGGCGGCCTGGTGGCGCCCGTGCCGGTGCACTTTGCGCGCGAGATGGGCGCCGACTTCGTCATCGCGGTAAATATTTCCGCCCAGCCCGAGGCGCAGGCATCGGCCAGTTCGGTCGATGTGATGCTGCAAACTTTCGCGATCATGGGGCAGAGCATCAACAACTACGAGCTCAAGGATGCCGACGTTGTGATTCAGCCGGGTTTGGGTGCGATGAAGGGCAGCGACTTCGCCGGACGCAACCTGGCGATCCTGGCGGGCGAGCAGGCAACCATGAAGGCGATGGCGGACCTGAAGGCGAAGCTGAAACTCAAGGGCGGCAACTGATCTGCGTTGTCAGGCGGGAAATCGATCTCAACCGGATCGGAAGCGATCCGTGCGCTGACTATATAAGAAGGTGACGAGGGAAACTGCGGAATGAATGTTCCGCGGAAGCTTATTGCTGGTCTTCGGCAGTCGCCGAAATGCGGCGCGCACCATTGAAGCGCTTTTTCCAGTAAGCCACATCCATGTCTTCGATGCGTACCTGGCCGCCGGCGGACGGCGAGTGGATGAATTTGCCGTCGCCAAGGTAGATCCCGACATGCGAGAAGCCGCGGCGCAGCGTGTTATAGAACACCAGGTCGCCCGGACGGAGGTCAACGACTTTTTCGCCGACACGGCTGATCTCAGCCGAAGTGCGCGGCAAGTCGGTGCCGAGCGCTTCCTTGAACACATAACGCACCAGGCCGCTGCAATCCAGGCCGGTCTCGGGCGACGTGCCGCCATAGCGATAGTTGATGCCGAGCATGCTCAATGCCTGGACGGCCAGTTCGGAAGCGCGGTTGGTGATGTCATGCAGTTTGGCGAGAGCGATGTTCGCTTTGCCGGGGGGAGGGGGGTCTTGTTGCAGGGGTGTTTCGATGCTCCACGCGGTGCTGCAGAACCAGAGTCCGGCAGCCAGCACGCATGATTTTGCGAGGTGTCGTCGGAATCGGCTGTTTTTTGCGGCGCTGCGTGTTGTCATCAGGACATTTCCCTATCGGTATGACTGCTGGAATGTAAACAATTTAGCCAGTAATGTCAAAAGCTTATTTCGCGTTATCTTACAAAAATTGTAATAAAGTCAATGCCTTACGCTGTAGGAGGATGTCTTTGCCTGGCGTCGGGATAACCGAGGTTTTGCATATTTTGTGCCAGCGCCTCATTCTCGAATTACAATCAGCATTCTTTTTTACTTGAGCCATTTGGGAGCACCATGCAAACGAAACCGTACCTGACTCTGGACGATCTGAAAAAAATTGCCGCCGGCGCCGAAGCCGAAGCAAAAGCCAACAACTGGGCGGTCGTCATTGCCATCGTCGACGATGGCGGTCACTTGCTGTGGTTGCAACGCCTGGATGGCGCCGCGCCTGCTTCGTCGCACATCGCTCCGGCCAAGGCCAAGACTGCCGCACTGGGTCGCCGCGAAACCAAGATTTACGAAGACATGATCAACAACGGTCGTTTCTCCTTCCTGTGCGCACCTGAACTGGACGGCCTGCTGGAAGGCGGCGTGCCTATTGTTGTCGACGGTCAATATGTCGGCGCCGTCGGCGTGTCCGGTGTGAAGTCGTCGGAAGATGTGCAGATCGCCAAGGCAGGCATTGCCGCACTGGGTCTGTAAGGTCCCTGATTGGCGAGTGATCGATTCGCTAATTAGTTGATTTTTAGCCGGTTTTTGACTGCCGGCAAGCTCTTGAAATGCGCTTTCCGGCAATCTTAGGATTTGCTGGGGGGCGCATTTTGCGCTATAATTGAGCGGTTTAGCTAATTTAAATTCCGCCGTAGCGCATACCGAATCTTCCATCTCGTCCCAGCACGCCAACCAAGCTCCCCATTGCATCAAAACGGGGAATTTGCGCCGGTCGTCGGTTGGGTAACTGAGTGCAGAATCTCTGCAGCACGATCTGGTCAGGCCAGCGGCGGTAACAATCTCAGGAGTTACCCTTGCTGCCTCTTCTTTCTGGCCCTACCGTTCCGGCCATCCTCGCGCTAGCAGACGGGTCCGTTTTTCTTGGTGTTTCCATCGGCGCTGCCGGCAACACGACAGGTGAGGTGGTTTTCAACACCGCCATGACCGGCTACCAGGAAATTCTGACCGATCCCAGCTACAGCCAACAGATCGTCACACTGACTTACCCGCATATTGGCAACACCGGCGTCAACGCCGAAGACGTCGAAGCCTCGCAGATCCATGCTGCCGGCCTGATCATTAAAGATCTGCCACGCCTGACCTCCAATTTTCGCACCAAGCAAACACTGACCGAATACCTGCAAGCCAGCAACATCGTGGCCATTGCCGATATCGACACGCGCAAGCTGACCCGCATCCTGCGTGAAAAGGGGGCGCAAGGCGGCGCCATCGTAGCCGGCGACACCAACATCGAAGCGGCAACCGCCAAGGCGCTGGAACTGGCGCGCGGTTTCCCGGGACTGGCCGGCATGGACCTGGCCAAGGTCGTGTCGACCAAGCAGGCCTACAACTGGACCGAGACCGAATGGAAACTGGGTCGCGGCTACGGTCAGCAAATTACTCCGAAATTCCACGTGGTCGCGTTCGACTACGGCGTCAAGTACAACATCCTGCGCATGCTCGCCGAGCGCGGCTGCAAAGTGACCGTGCTGCCGGCGCAGGCGTCGGCCGCCGAAGCGCTGGCCCTGAATCCGGACGGCATCTTCCTGTCCAACGGCCCCGGCGATCCGGAGCCATGCGACTACGCGATTGCCGCGTCGAAGGAACTGATCGAGCGCGGCATTCCGACTTTCGGCATCTGCCTCGGTCATCAAATCATGGCGCTGGCTTCCGGGGCCAAGACGCTGAAGATGAAGTTCGGCCACCACGGCGCCAATCATCCGGTCCAGGACCTGGACACCAAGCAAGTGCTGATCACGTCGCAGAACCATGGTTTTGCAGTGGATGCCGCGACCTTGCCGGCCAACTGCCGCGTCACGCACGTGTCGCTGTTCGACGGCTCGCTGCAAGGTTTTGCCCGTACCGATAAGCCTGCGTTCTGCTTCCAGGGCCACCCCGAAGCATCGCCCGGGCCGCATGACATCGCCCCCCTGTTCGATAAATTTGTGGCGATGATGGAGAAAAAGAAACATGCCTAAGCGTAACGACATTAAAAGCATCCTGATCATCGGCGCTGGTCCGATCATCATCGGTCAGGCCTGCGAATTCGACTATTCCGGTGCGCAAGCCTGTAAGGCGCTGCGTGAAGAAGGTTACAAAGTCATCCTGGTCAACAGCAATCCCGCGACCATCATGACCGACCCTGAAATGGCCGACGTCACCTACATCGAGCCGATTACCTGGCAAGTGGTGGAGCGCATCATCGCCAAGGAAAAGCCGGACGCGATCCTGCCGACCATGGGCGGCCAGACTGCGCTGAACTGCGCACTCGACCTGCACCGCAACGGCGTGCTCGAAAAATACGGTTGTGAACTGATCGGCGCTTCGCCGGAAGCCATCGACAAGGCCGAAGACCGCTCCAAGTTCAAGGACGCCATGACCAAGATCGGTCTGGGTTCGGCGCGTTCGGGCGTGTCGCACACGCTGGAAGAATCGTGGGCGGTGCAGAAGGAGCTGGGATTCCCGGTCATCATCCGTCCATCGTTCACCATGGGCGGCACCGGCGGCGGCATCGCCTACAACGCCGAAGAATTCGAAACCATCTGCAAGCGCGGCCTGGAAGCATCGCCGACCACCGAACTGCTGATTGAAGAATCGCTGATCGGCTGGAAAGAGTACGAGATGGAAGTCGTGCGCGACAAGGCCGACAATTGCATCATCGTCTGCTCGATTGAAAACCTGGATCCGATGGGCGTGCACACCGGCGATTCCATCACTGTCGCACCGGCGCAAACGCTGACCGACAAGGAATACCAGATCATGCGTAACGCCTCGCTGGCGGTGCTGCGTGAAATCGGCGTCGACACCGGCGGCTCCAACGTGCAGTTCTCGGTCAATCCGGCCGACGGCCGCATGATCGTCATCGAAATGAATCCGCGCGTTTCGCGTTCGTCGGCGCTGGCATCGAAAGCGACCGGCTTCCCGATCGCCAAGATCGCCGCCAAGCTGGCTGTTGGTTTCACTTTGGATGAGCTGCGCAACGAAATCACCGGCGGCGCGACCCCGGCCTCGTTCGAGCCATCGATCGATTACGTCGTCACCAAGATCCCGCGCTTTGCGTTTGAAAAATTCCCGCAAGCCGACAACCACCTGACCACGCAAATGAAGTCAGTCGGTGAAGTCATGGCAATCGGCCGCACCTTCCAGGAATCGTTCCAGAAAGCCCTGCGCGGCCTGGAAGTCGGCGTCGACGGCATGAACGAAAAGACCACCGACCACGAAACCATCAAGGAAGAACTGGGCGAGCCCGGTCCGGACCGTATCTGGTACGTGGGCGACGCGTTCGCGCAAGGCTTCACGCTGGAAGAAGTGCACGGCCTGACGCACATCGATCCGTGGTTCCTGTCGCAGATCAAGGAAATCGTCGACATCGAACTGTGGCTGGAAGACAGCCAGACGCTGGAAGGCCTGGACAAGGCCACTCTGTACAAGCTCAAGCAAAAGGGCTTCGCCGACCGTCGCCTGGCCAAGCTGCTGAAGGTCACCGACACCGCCGTGCGCGAGAAGCGCCACGCGCTGAACATCCGTCCGGTCTACAAGCGCGTCGACACCTGCGCGGGCGAATTCTCGACCAACACGGCCTACATGTACTCGACCTATGAGGAAGAGTGCGAGTCGAAGCCGACCGACAAGAAAAAGATCATGGTGCTGGGCGGCGGTCCGAACCGCATCGGCCAGGGTATCGAATTCGACTATTGCTGCGTGCACGCTGCGCTGGCAATGCGCGAAGACGGCTACGAAACCATTATGGTCAACTGCAATCCGGAAACCGTTTCGACCGACTACGACACGTCCGACCGTCTGTACTTCGAATCGCTGACGCTGGAAGACGTGCTGGAAATCGTTGCACTGGAAAAGCCATACGGCGTGATCGTCCAGTACGGCGGCCAGACGCCGCTGAAGCTGGCGCTGGATCTGGAAGCCAACGGCGTGCCTATCGTCGGCACTTCGCCGGACATGATCGACGCCGCCGAAGACCGCGAGCGTTTCCAAAAGTTGTTGCAAGACCTCGGCCTGCGTCAGCCGCCGAACCGTACCGCCCGTACTGAAGCCGACGCGCTGCGTCTGGCGCAGGAAATCGGCTATCCGTTGGTGGTGCGTCCTTCCTACGTGCTGGGCGGCCGCGCGATGGAAATCGTCCACGAGCAACGCGATCTCGAGCGCTACATGCGCGAAGCTGTCAAGGTCTCGCACGATTCGCCGGTGCTGCTGGACCGCTTCCTGAACGACGCCATCGAAGTCGACGTCGACTGCCTCTCAGACGGCGAACGCACCTTCATCGGCGGCGTGATGGAACACATCGAACAAGCCGGCGTGCACTCGGGCGACTCGGCTTGCTCGCTGCCGCCTTACTCGCTGGCGAAAGACACCATCGAAGAACTGAAGCGTCAGACCGCACTGATGGCCAAGGGCCTGAACGTGGTCGGCCTGATGAACGTGCAGTTCGCGATCCAGCAAACCGAAGTCGACGGCAAGTTGCAAGACGTCGTCTTCGTGCTGGAAGTGAATCCACGCGCATCGCGCACCGTGCCGTTCGTGTCCAAGGCGACCGGCCTGCAGCTGGCGAAGATCGCCGCGCGCTGCATGGTTGGCCAGTCGCTGGACAGCCAGGGCATCAAGAACGAAGTGATCCCGCCTTACTTCAGCGTCAAGGAAGCCGTGTTCCCGTTCGTCAAGTTCCCGGGAGTCGACACCATCCTCGGACCTGAGATGAAGTCGACCGGCGAAGTCATGGGCGTGGGCAAGACCTTCGGCGAAGCCTTCGTCAAGTCGCAACTGGGCGCAGGCGTCAAGCTGCCGACTTCGGGCAAGGTATTCCTGAGCGTCAAGGGCAGCGACAAACCGCGCGCCGTGCAAGTGGCGAAGGACCTGGTCGGTCTCGGCTTCTCGATCGTTGCGACCAAGGGGACTGCCGGTGCCATCAGCGCCGCCGGCATTCCTGTGACCACCGTGAACAAGGTGGTCGAAGGTCGTCCGCACATCGTCGACATGATCAAGAACAACGAGATCACGCTGGTGGTTAACACAGTCGAAGAGAAACGCACTGCGATTGCCGACTCCGGCGCCATCCGTACTTCGGCGCTGGCCGCGCGCGTGACGACGTTCACGACCATCGCCGGCGCAGAGGCTGCGGTGGAAGGCATGCGCCATCTGGATGCGCTGGATGTGTATGATTTACAAGGGCTGCATAAAGCTATACACTAAACCCACATACACGTTTTATTGCTAGCCACAGAGGGCATCTGAGTATTCGATGCCCTCTGTGTCTTTTTTAACGGCAAACTCTGTATTTGCCCGCAAGGGCTGTTGGGACATTGCATTGGGCGGGCGACCGTTTCCAGGGCAATGTCCCAACAGCCTTATGGGGCAAGTCATACAAAAGTGCCTCATTTTTTTGTTGAGAGTTTTATGAGTACAGTTCCTATCACCAAGTATGGTGCAGAGCTTCTGAAGGAAGAGTTGCAGCGTCTGAAAACCAAAGAACGCCCAGCGGTCATCAACGCGATTGCCGAAGCGCGCGCGCAAGGCGATCTGTCGGAAAACGCTGAATACGATGCCGCCAAGGAGCGCCAGGCATTCATCGAAGGCCGCATTGCGGACCTCGAAGGCAAGCTGGGTTCGTCGCTGGTCGTCGATCCTGCGACCTTGAGCTCAGGTGCCGATGGACGCGTGGTGTTTGCCGCGACGGTCGATCTGGAAAACCTGGACAGCGGCGAAAAGGTTACCTATCAGATCGTCGGCATCGACGAAGCCGATATCAAGGTCTCGAAGGTGTCGGTGACGTCCCCGATCGCACGTGCATTGATCGGCAAGAGCGCCGGCGACGTGGTTGCAGTCGAAGCGCCGTCGGGCGTGCGTGAGTATGAAATCCTGGAAGTGCGTTACGTTTAAACGGTAGCGAAAAGGCCGGCGCAGGCGCTGTTGATGAACATTGCTTGAAATCGACGGCGCTGCGACGGTGAAAAAAATGCCCGCTGTAGCGGGCATTTTTTCTTGTGCTGAGCCGACGGCAAACCGACGGTATCAGCCCATGGATTTCTTGGCGCTTTTCTGACGCGGTTTGGCGCGCTTGATCGAGCCGCCCGCAGTGACGCGTTCGTTGCCCTTGATCATGACCTTGGTCACCGATGGGCGCTTGGTGCCGCTGGCGCTGGGTTTGACGATGGTGACTTCGCGCATGCCCTTGCCGCGTGTTTCGCTGCGTTCCTTGATGGCGTCCTTCTTCGGACGGAAGATCACCAGCAGCTTGCCGATGTGCTGCACCGGGGCCGCTTTCAGTTCTGCGCAGATGGTGTCGTAAATAGCGACGCGGGCTTCGCGGTCATCGCCGAACACGCGTACCTTGATGAGGCCGTGGGCGTTCAGGCTGGCGTCGATTTCTTTGATGACTGCAGGCGTCAGGCCGCCTTCGCCGACGATCACGACAGGGCTCAGGCCATGCGCTTCGGCGCGCAATTCACTGCGCTCTGCAGGAGTAAGTTTCAACATAGTTTGTTTCCGGTGGGCGAGCGGCTTGTAGCCTGGGGCCGGCAAGAACCGGACCGAACTCTGTCCCTCAATATTTAAAACCAGTATTCTACGCGAATGGCAAAGAAGAAATTAAACAAAAACTGGCTGCACGATCACATTAACGACCCGTATGTGAAGCTTGCGCAGAAGGAAGGCTACCGCGCGCGCGCGGCCTACAAGCTCAAGGAAATCGACGAGGAGGAAAAGCTGATCAAGCCCGGGCAGGTCATCGTTGACCTCGGTTCGACGCCCGGCAGCTGGTCGCAATATGCCCGCAACAAGCTGGCCGGACTGGAAGGCGGCGGCATCCGCGGCACCATCATCGGACTGGACATGCTGCCTATGGATCCGATCGCCGACGTCCACTTCATCCAGGGCGACTTCCGTGAGGAGGACTCTTTGCGCCAACTGGAGGCGATCCTGGACGGCCGCCAGGTCGACCTGGTGCTGTCCGACATGGCGCCCAACCTGTCCGGCGTGGCGATTTCCGACGCCGCGCGGGTCGAGCATCTTATCGATCTGGCAATTGAATTCGCTCAGGCGCACATGAAACCGACCGGCTCGGTACTCGTGAAATGCTTCAACGGCACCGGATACAACGAACTGGTGCATAAATTCCGTGCCGAATTCAAGACGGTGATGTCGAAGAAACCCAAGGCCAGCCGAGACAAGTCGTCGGAAATTTTCCTTTTGGGCAAGATTTTGAAAAATCCCCGGTAAGCCTTACCTCGTGTTTTCCGGTAAAAATGACGTAATAAACCGGCGTTTCTCCCATTTTCCTTCTTGATTTCACGCTGTCCGGCCACACATCAACTGCAGGAAGCCTTCTTTCAGATGTCCGAAAGGCATCGTTTGCGCCGGTTTTTGAGCAGTTTTCGTGTGGTTTTCGGCGCCATGTTGCCATCTTTCTGCATTCAAGTTTGCCCGCCTGTTTGCCGTAGTTCATAGCAGGATTGCCGGTATGGACGGTTTCCTAGTAAGCGCAGATGAATCCGAGTAAAATCGGATATATATAAGGTAATGAGGCGCGCTCGCGTCGGAGGAGTTCTAGTGAACAACATGTTTTCCAAAGCCGCCATCTGGGTGGTTATCGCGCTTGTGCTGTTTATGGTCTTTAAACAGTTCGACAGCCGCAGCGCGGCGTCGGGCGCTACAGCGATCGCTTACTCCGACTTCATCAGCGAAGTAAAAGCCGGTCACATCAAAGACGCCACCATCGAAGATCGCAGCATCGTCGCAACAACGCAAGACGGTAAAAAGGTCAAAACCGCCGCAACCTATCTGGACCGCGGCCTGATCGGCGATCTGCTGAACAACGGCGTGAAGTTCGACGTCAAGCAGCCTGAAGAGCAATCCTTCCTGTCGCAGGTATTCATCTCCTGGTTCCCGATGTTGTTGCTGATCGGCGTCTGGGTGTTCTTCATGCGCCAGATGCAGGGGGGCGGCAAGGGCGGCGCGTTCTCCTTCGGCAAATCGAAGGCGCGCATGCTCGATGAAAACAGCAATTCCGTCACCTTCGCCGACGTCGCTGGTTGCGACGAAGCGAAAGAAGAAGTGCAGGAGCTGGTCGAATTCCTGCGCGATCCCACCAAGTTCCAGAAGCTCGGCGGCCGCATTCCTCACGGCGTGCTGATGGTTGGTCCTCCGGGTACCGGTAAGACACTGCTGGCGCGCGCCATTGCAGGCGAAGCCAAGGTGCCGTTCTTCACCATCTCCGGTTCCGATTTCGTTGAAATGTTCGTCGGCGTGGGCGCATCGCGCGTGCGCGACATGTTTGAAAACGCCAAGAAGCACGCACCTTGCATCATCTTTATCGATGAAATCGATGCGGTCGGTCGCCATCGCGGCGCCGGCATGGGTGGCGGCAACGACGAGCGTGAACAGACGCTGAACCAGATGCTGGTCGAGATGGATGGCTTTGAAGCCAACTCGGGCGTCATCGTGATCGCAGCAACCAACCGCGCGGACGTACTCGACAAGGCGCTGCTGCGTCCTGGTCGTTTCGACCGCCAGGTGATGGTCGGCCTGCCGGACATCCGCGGCCGCGAGCAAATCCTGTACGTTCACATGCGTAAGGTGCCTATCGCTCCTGACGTCAAGGCCGATATCCTGGCACGCGGCACGCCTGGTTTCTCCGGTGCCGATCTGGCCAACCTGGTCAACGAAGCTGCCTTGTTCGCCGCGCGCCGTAGCAAGCGCCTGGTGGAGATGCAGGACTTCGAAGACGCCAAGGACAAGATCGTCATGGGGCCGGAACGCAAGTCCGCCGTGATGCGCGAAGAAGAACGTCGCAATACCGCGTTCCACGAGTCCGGCCACGCCGTTGTCGCCAAGCTGTTGCCGAAGGCCGATCCGGTCCACAAGGTCACCATCATGCCGCGCGGATATGCGCTCGGCCTGACCTGGCAGTTGCCTGAACATGATCGCGTCAACATGTACAAGGACAAGATGCTGGAAGAGATCGCCATCCTGTTCGGCGGTCGTATTGCTGAAGAAATCTTCATGCATCAGATGTCGACCGGTGCGTCCAATGACTTCGAGCGCGCAACCAAGCTGGCGCGCGCCATGGTGACACGCTATGGCATGTCCGAAGCATTGGGCACGATGGTCTACGAAGACACCGAGCAAGACGCCTACTTCGGCCGCATGTCGTCGAAGACCGTCTCCGAAGCGACGCAGCAAAAGGTTGACGCCGAAATCCGCAGCATCCTCGACACGCAATATGCGCTGTCGCGTCGTCTGCTGGAAGAGAATCGCGACAAGGTCGAAGTCATGGCGCAAAAACTGCTCGACTGGGAAACCATCGACGCCGACCAGATCAGCGACATCATGGCAGGCAATGAACCGCGTCCGCCGAAGTCCGGTATCCCGGCCAAGAAGTCTTCCGACAATACACCAGGCGATATTTCGCCTACCGCTACCGCTCCCGCCTGACCACGGGAAGGGGCGAAGCTGGTCTCAGGGTGAGGAGCAATCCTCGCCCTTTTTCTTTGTTTCGCGGGCAAAAGCGGACGGGCGGTGACCGCAGATAGTCCTGAGACGGGCGAATCAATAACGACAAATCATCTCCTGCGGGCGCTTCCGGCGCCAGATTTGAAAACGATGCAGCTTCAATGATCCAACACACTCTACAATGCGGGCGCTATCGCCTTTCCGTCGCACAGGGGGGCAGGCCTCTGGTCATGGGCATCCTCAACGTCACTCCCGATTCCTTTTCCGACGGCGGCAGCTACTCTGCACTTGAGTTCGCGTTGTCGCATGCCGAGCAGATGATCGCCGACGGGGTCGACATCATCGACATCGGCGGCGAGTCGACCCGCCCCGGCATTCCGCCGGTGCCGCTTGATGAAGAGCTGCGGCGCGTGATGCCGGTGATTTATGCGTTGCGTGATTGCGGCAAGCCGCTGTCGATCGATACCTACAAGCCGGAAGTCATGCGCGAGGCCTTGATTGCCGAGGTCGACATGATCAATGACATCAACGGTTTTCGCGCTCCCGGCGCCATTGACGCGGTCAAGGATAGTGACGCCGGTCTGTGCATCATGCACATGCAAGGCAATCCGCAAACCATGCAGCAGCAGCCCAGCTATGGCGACGTGGTACAGGAAGTTGTCGCTTTTCTGCAGGAGCGTGTCGTTGCTCTCAAAGCAGCTGGCGTGGAACATGATCGCCTCTGTATCGATCCTGGTTTCGGCTTCGGCAAGAGCGTTGAGCACAACTACGACTTGCTGAGAAATACGCGCCGGCTGATCGACACGCTTGATCTTCCGCTGCTGGCCGGCATGTCGCGCAAATCGATGATCGGCGCGATCACTGGCAAGCCGCTCGATCAACGTCTGGCCGGCAGCCTTGGCGCGGCCTTGGCAGCGGCGGCACAAGGTGCGATGATCATCCGTGTGCATGATGTCGCGGAGACCGTTGACGCGCTTGACGTGTGGCAGGCCGGCATGGCCGCCACGGCGTAAAATAATTTATAAAAATACCTGACAAGAGAGAGCTCAGAATCATGGCAGCAAAATATTTTGGTACCGATGGTGTGCGCGGACGTGTGGGCGTTGCGCCGATCACACCCGATTTCGTGATGCGCCTTGGCTATGCAGCCGGTAAGGTGCTGACCAAGAAGTGGTCTTCCTCGGCCAAGCCGACGGTGCTGATCGGCAAGGACACGCGAATTTCCGGCTACATGTTGGAAGCCGCTTTGGAAGCCGGTTTTGCCGCTGCCGGTGTGGACGTGATGCTGGCCGGTCCGGTGCCGACGCCAGCGGTGGCTTATCTCACGCGCGCGTTGCGGCTGTCGGCCGGCGTGGTGATTTCGGCCTCGCACAATCCGTATCACGACAACGGTATCAAGTTTTTCTCGGCCTCGGGAAACAAGCTGGCGGATGCAGTGGAAGCCGAGATTGAAGCGGAACTCGAGCAACCCATGGACTGTGCGTCTTCCGAAAAACTCGGCAAGGCCAAGCGTCTGGACGACGCCCAGGGCCGTTACATTGAATTCTGCAAGGGCACTTTCCCGAACGACCTCGATCTGCATGGCATGCGCATCGTGGTCGATTGCGCGCACGGCGCCGCCTATCACATCGCGCCGCACGTATTCCACGAGCTGGGCGCCGAAGTCATCACCATCGGCAACAAGCCGGACGGCCTCAACATCAATGAAGGTTTTGGTGCGACAGCTCCGGAGGCTTTGTCCCGATCCGTGTTGGCCAACAAGGCTCACGTCGGCATCGCCCTTGACGGCGACGCCGACCGGCTAGTGATGGTCGACGCCGCCGGTCGCATCTACAACGGTGACGAGCTCTTGTACGTGATGGTCAAGGATCGCCTCGCCACGGGCCCGGTGCCGGGTGCGGTCGGCACGCTGATGACCAACATGGCGCTGGAAGTGGCGTTTAAAAAAATGGGCATCGGTTTCGCACGCGCCAAGGTGGGCGACCGCTACGTGCTGGAAACCTTGCAGGAGCGCGGCTGGCTGTTGGGCGGCGAGGGCTCGGGCCATTTGCTGTGCCTCGACAAGCACACCACCGGCGACGGCATCGTCTCCGCGCTGCAGGTGTTGTCCGCGCTCAAGCGCGCCAGCCTGAGCCTGGCCGACATGACGGCCGACATCCGTCTCTATCCGCAAGTGCTCATCAATGTGAAGATCCCGGCCGGCTTCGATTGGAAAACCAATCCCGGCATGCAAGCAGAGAAGGACGCCGTTGAAAAGGCGCTGGGCGACAGCGGGCGCGTATTGATCCGTCCTTCCGGCACCGAGCCGCTGATCCGGGTGATGGTGGAAGCGCAGCAGGCGGACGTCGCGCAGACGATGGCAAGGCGGATTGCTGATAAAGTAACGGCCTGACGCGGCATATCAGCGCAGGGCAGGAGCCGGGAAGGGCTGCTGCCCGTGAGCGCGCTGCACCGGCGTCGCCCATTACAAGTCAAACACACCAGCGAATGTCAAAAGACCAGTTACACATCCTGTTAGTCGAAGACGAGCCCAGCATCGCCGAGCTGCTGCGTTTCACCATGCAGGGCGCCGGATTCGCCACGTCCATCGCCAGCGATGCGGCACAGGCGCGCAAGTTGATCGCCGATGCGCTGCCGCACCTGGTGTTGCTGGACTGGATGCTGCCTGATACCTCCGGCCTGGGATTGCTCAGCGAATGGCGCCGCGAAGCGCGCACCGCCACGTTGCCGGTCATCATGCTGACCGCCAAGGGCATGGAAGAGGACAAGGTCAAGGGACTCAACGAAGGCGCCGACGATTACGTCACCAAACCGTTCTCGCCGAAAGAACTGGTGGCGCGCGTGCAGGCGCTGCTGCGCCGCAAGGCTCCGGAAGTCGGGCGGCAAAGCCTGGCGTACGGAGTGGTCGGCATCGACACTGAACGTCATCGTGTGACCATCGACCAGCAGGAAGTCGAGCTCGACCAGGCCGAATTCAAGCTGTTGCGTTACCTGGTGGCGCATCCGGAGCGCATCTTTTCGCGGGCGCAGCTGCTGGACAAGGTCTGGGGCGACCACACCTTCATCGAAGAGCGCACCGTCGACGTCCATATCATGCGCCTGCGCAAATCGCTCGGCGCTGCTGCCGATTACGTCAAGACCGTGCGCGGCATGGGCTACAAGCTCAGTATGGAAGACAAATAGCCAGACCGTTTCCGCGACGGCGCCTTCGCCGTCGCTGCACCATCAATCCAGTGGAATCGAGCGGTAACGATTCACTTCCTGCGGCGACACAAAGCCCGCGCGGTTATCCCAGCTGTTCCGGACATACGACACCACTGCCGCCACTTCCTGGTCGTTAAGCATTTGTCCGAAAGGCGGCATGCCGTAGGGACGCGGGTTGCCTTCCGTTGAGGGCGGGAAGCCGCCGTTGAGCACCATCCGGATCGGATTCACAGCCGAGCCCATGGTCAATGCGCGGTTGCCGCTCATCGGCGGATAGGCTGGCGTGATGCCTTTGCCGTCGGCCTTGTGGCATTCGGCACAATGCTGTTCATAAATCTTTGCACCCGCCTGCATCACGCGATCCGCCGTGCCCTTGTCCGGTTGCGGCGAATCGAGCGCAGGCGGCGGATCGTTTTGCGGCAACGACTTCAGATAGACGGCCATGGCCTGAATATCACTGTCGTTGAGATGCTGCAAGCTGCGGCTGACGACTTCGGCCATCGGGCCGAAGACGGTGCTGCGCGGTGATACGCCGGTTTTCAGCAGCGCCGTGATGTGTTGCAACTCCCAGTTGCCGAGGCCCGCTTCGGCGTCCGAAGTCAGTGACGGTGCGTACCAGTTCATGATCGGAATCAGTCCGCCGCCGAGGTCGGATTTGGCGACCGTTGCGCCAAAGGCGTTGCGCGTGGTGTGGCAGGCGCTGCAATGGCCCAATCCCTGCACCAGGTAGGCGCCGCGATTCCATTCCACCGATTGCGCACTGTCGGCGCGATAGGCGCCTGGCGTGAAGTACAGCGCGCGCCAGCCGGCCAGCAGGATGCGATTGTTGTACGGGAAGCGCAGCGCATGTTCCTGGCTGGGCTGGCGCACCGGCGTCACGGTTTGCATGTAGGCGAACAACGCGTTGGAATCTTCGCGCGTGATCTTGGTGTAGTTGGTGTACGGGAAGGCAGGGTACAGGAAACTGCCATCCTTCGACTTGCCGTGATGCAGTGCACGCCAGAAGTCGTTTGCGCTCCAGGAGCCCAGTCCGGTTTCCTTGTCGGCGGTGATGTTGGGTGCATACATGGTGCCGAACGGCGTCGGGATGGCGCGCCCGCCTGCGTACGGCTGGCCGCCGCGCGCGGTGTGGCAGGCCATGCAGTCGCCGGCGCGCGCGAGATAAGCGCCGCGCGCGATCTGCTGTTCGGTGGCCGGCGAAGATGGCGGTGCGGCCGCTGTACTTTCCGCGTCGTCGTGATCGATGAACTCGGCGCCGATGATGATGGCCGGCACGGCGATGATCAGCAACAGCAGCGCCAGCAGGATGCGTTTGATGGAGGTCATGGCGTGTTCCTTATTCCGCCACGCTGCCGCAGGGCAGCGGTAACTTGACTGTTGTCGCGGGGGCTGGACGCGCGCCTTCCGGAACGGTTTGCGCGGCCAGCCAACTGCTGGCGGCGTTGATGTCTTCCAGCGACAGCCGTTGCGTGATCTGCGCCATGCAATCCGGCGCCCTGGCTTTGCGTACGCCATTCTTCCATGCGCCGAATTGTGAGTTGATATAGTCGCGCGGCAAACCGATCAGGCCGGGCACCGCCGGCGCGACGCCGGTCAGGGCCTGCCCGTGGCAGGCGATGCAAGCCGGCACTTTCTTGCTGCTGTCGCCGTTCATGACCAGTGCGCGCCCGCGTTCCAGCACAGCTGGTGTTGCTTCAACCGGCTGCGGAGTCGGATAGGGTGGATGCTGAGCGGAGAAGTAGGCGGCGATTTCGTGCAGGTAGGCATCCGACAGATGATCGAGCAGATACGTCATCAGCGGATACTGGCGATGGCCGTCGCGGAAATTGGTCAGCTGGTTATAGAGATAGCCTTCCGGCTTGCCGGCGATGCGCGGGTAGTAGCCGTCGCTGGAGGCGCGGCCTTCCTTGCCGTGGCAGGCGGTACAGGCGGCAACGCGCTGGGCAATGGTGTCGGGCAATTGCTGCGCATGGACAGGGGCGGTGGCGGCAATCCACAGCGTCGACAGCGTCAATAGCGCAACGCGTGCAGTGCGCGAAACAAAGGATGAAAGCGTAAGGCTGGCCATATAGTCTCGTTGTAAGTTATATGAGGCGAGCTGATCGGGCGACGGAGTCGAATGATCGCGCGGTGTTTGCATTGTAACGGAGCGGCCCTTTATCATGCCTGCACACCCGTTGCGCGAAAATCGAAGTACAGTACGGGCTGTTGCAGTACAGATCAATGACAAAAGGCAAAACACCAATGAGCGACAAGTCTTTCGAACAGGCCGTCGTTGCCGAGCGCAGCATGCTGGTGCGGTTCGCGCGGCTCCATCTGCAGGAAGAGGCTGCCGAAGACGCCGCCCAGGAAACCCTGCTGGCTGCCTTGCAGAACCCGGCCGGCTATTCAGGCAAGTCTGCGTTGCGCACTTGGCTGGTGGGCATCCTCAAGCACAAGATCATTGACGTGTTGCGCAAGGAAAAGAAATACGTCCCGGCCGGCCCGGCGGAAATCGGCGATCCGGGCGACTTCGACGTTTTGTTCGACGACACAGGCCATTGGGCGGAGGCGCCCGCCGACTGGGGCAACCCGGCCGAAACACTGCAGCAGGCGCAGTTCTTCGACATCATGGATTTTTGCCTGAACAAGCTCACGCCGGTGATGGCGCGGGTGTTTTCGATGCGCGAGCTGTTCGAATTCGAGATCGCCGAAATCTGCAAGGAACTCAAGATCACCGCCGGCAACTGCAGCGTCCTGTTGTACCGCGCGCGCATGCAATTGCGCTTGTGCCTGGACCAGAACTGGTTCGAAAGCCGCAAGGCCTGATGCTGATCTGTCCCGCCGAACTTTCCTTCCACCTCCGCAGCCGTTACAATAGCGCCCACGCCCCCGTAGCTCAGTGGATAGAGCGATCCCCTCCTAAATACAATTGGGCACCGGCATCCGAAAGGCGCCGCGTGAATGGAGTCAAATTCGGTGAACCCTGACAGCGCCTGTTCTCATGCAAGCGGCGGCTGCTGGCAATACCGAGCCAAGCCGCATCGGATCTCATGATGCGGAAGGTGTAGAGACTAGACGGCTCCGGCCTGCAGGCTGCAAGTTGCAAGCCCATGGCCAAGGTATAGTCCAGACCACAAACAAGCTTCTTGGTGGCGAAAGCCATGGTGGTACGAAGGGATAGGTCACACGTTCGATCCGTGTCGGGGGCGCCAGACAAAAAAAGCGCAGAAGATTTCTCTTCTGCGCTTTTTTCTTTTTGCGGCCGGATCCGTTGCCGGTCAATGTCCCTGATACAGGCTGTTCTTGCCGGGTGCCGGCGAAGAGGAGGCGGGGTCGGACGATGGCGCCGCCGGGGTTTCCGAGTTCGGATTCTTCGACCAGCCGAAGAAGTTCGACAGTGCATCGACCACGCCACCGCCTTCAACCCCCAGCGAGGCGACGAAACCGTTGCCCGGCGTGAAGTTCTCATAGTACGGCTCGCCGTCGATGAAACGGATCCCGGCCGGCGCCGGCGTATCGGATTGCGGCGTCCCGCGCAGCGCCACGCCCATGTAATCGACCCAGATCGGCAACGCCAGCTGCGCACCGAACTCCTTGCTGCCCAGGCTCTTGGGCTGGTCGTAGCCCATCCACACTACGGTCGCCAGCGTGCGCTGATAACCGGCGAACCAGCCGTCGAAAGCATCATTGGTGGTGCCGGTCTTGCCGGCCAGGTCGGTGCGCTTGAGCGAGTTGCTGCGCGCACCGGTGCCGCGCTGAGCCACCGATTGCAGCAGGCTGGTCATGATGTAGCTGTTGCGTTCGTCGATTGCGCGCGGCGCATTGTTGCCGACGATCAGCGGATCCGCTTTGGACAGAACCTTGCCGCGCGCGTCGGTGATCTGCGTGATCAGGTAAGGATTGATCTTGTAACCACCGTTGGCGAAGATCGCGTAGGCCGAGGCCAGTTGCAGCGGCGTGGTCTGGCCTGCGCCCAGCGCCATCGGCAGGTAAGGCGGCACCTTGTCGGCATCGAAGCCGAAGTGCTGGGTGATGAAGTCCTGCGCATACTTCACGCCGATCGCATCCAGCGTGCGGATGGCGACCAGGTTGACTGACTTCTGCAATGCGGTGCGCATCGCCATAGGACCGGCCGGCGGATCATCGTCCTTCGGTTCCCAGTTCGGCTGGCCGTTACCGGCCGGATAGGATACCGGCGCGTCGTTGATGATGGAGGCCGGTGCAAAACCCTTTTCCAGCGCCGCCGAATAGATGAACGGCTTGAACGTCGAACCGGGCTGGCGCCAGGCTTGCGTGACGTGGTTGAAATTGTTCTGCGTGAAATCGAAGCCGCCCACCAGCGCCCGGATGGCGCCGTTCTGCGGCGTTACCGACACCAGCGTGGCTTCCACTTCGGGCAACTGCACGATCTGCCAGTTCTTCTTACCGTCCTGCATGACGCGGATCACCGCACCCGGCGCGATGCGGATTTCCTTCTTGGCCTTCGGTCCCAGCGCGGCGGCGACGAACTTCAGGGTGTCGCCCGACAGCGTGATCTTGTCGCCGCTGCGGATCACCGCCTGGATCTGCTTCGGATCGGCCGACACCACGACGGCGGCGAGGATGTCGTCATTGTCGGGGTAATCGTCCATGGCGTCGTCGATGGCCTGGGCGCGGTCTTCGTCCTTCGAAGGCAGCTCGATGGTTTCTTCCGGACCGCGATAGCCGTGGCGACGGTCATAATCCATCACGCCCTTGCGCACCGCATCGTAGGCGGCCTTCTGGTCGGCGGCGTTGATGGTGGTAGTGACGGTGATGCCGTGGGTGTAGGTGTCTTCCTTGTACTGGGCATACACCATCTGGCGCACCATTTCATTCACGTACTCGGCATGCACGTTGTACTGGTTGCCGGGCGTTCTGACCTGGATGTCTTCCTTGACGGCCGCGTCGTATTCCTTTTGCGTGATGTATTCAAGGTCGAGCATGCGCTGCAGGATGTACTGCTGGCGGATATGCGCGCGCTTCGGATTGACGATCGGGTTGTAGGCCGACGGCGCCTTCGGCAGGCCCGCCAGCATCGCGGCCTGGGCCAGCGTGATGTCCTTGATGTCCTTGCCGAAATACGTGCGCGCTGCGGCGGCGAAGCCGAACGCGCGCTGACCGAGGTAGATCTGGTTCATGTACACCTCAAGGATCTGGTCCTTGCTCAGTGCTGCTTCGATCTTGTTGGCCAGCAGCACTTCGTACAGTTTGCGCGAGACGGTTTTTTCCTTGGTCAGGAACACGTTGCGCGCTACCTGCATGGTGATAGTACTGGCGCCCTGACTGGCGTGGCCGCGCACCACGTCGGTCGCGATGGCGCGCGCGATGCCGATGTAGTCGATGCCGCCGTGCTGGTAGAAACGATTGTCTTCGATCGCCAGCACTGCATTCTTCATGTTGGCGGGGATGTCGTCGAGTTTGACCAGGCTGCGTTTTTCTTCGCCGAATTCACCCAGCAGCACGTTGTCCGCGGAATAGATGCGTAGCGGGATCTTCGGCCGGTAATCGGTAATCACGTCGAGCGACGGCAGGCGTGGATTGATGAAGATCAGCGCATAGGCGATGATCAGCGCGCCGATGATGGCGAGGCCGAGCACCGAGAAGGCAAGGAACTTGGCGATGTTGGGATTGAGGAAGCCGCGTTGACGCGAAAGAGGATGCAAACGAGAGTTGAAGCGCATGGTTATTGTAGGAAACCGTCGCAAAGTCAGGGTGGCGCACGCCGGCCTGATCTTGAAAACGGCTTCGTAGTGAAGGGCGTGCCGTATCTTACAACATGGACCGGCTGCCACAGCCGATCTGGGGCCGATCGGCGCCCACGATTGTGTTTCCAAATGTATGCGGAAGCCCGTTTCGGTGCGCGGTCGTAATAAAAGAACATCAAATGGCCATCAACCCGACATTGTTGTTGTTCATTGGCAATGGATTGCACTGACTGCAACAGCTGATCGTGCACAGATGGCGTCCAGACGCAGCATAGATACACCATCATCGCGCGCAATCGGTACAATGCGGTCTTTCTTCTTTAATTGAGTCGCGGCAAAGGTCTTCCCGCCCCGACCCTCGATCTCATCCCTCGGCATACTTATGGCAGTCATTTCCCTCTCCAATGCGCAGCTCGCATTCGGACACGTCCCGCTTCTCGACCACGCGGAATTTTCCCTGGAAACCGGCGAGCGCGTCGGTCTGATCGGCCGCAATGGCACCGGCAAGTCGTCCTTGCTGAAAATCATCGCCGCCGTTTCCAAGCTGGACGACGGTTTGCTGGTCATGCAGCAGGGGCTGAAAATCGCTTATGTCGATCAGGAACCGCATTTCCCTGCCGAGATGTCGATCTTCAACGCAGTCGCTTCCGGCCTGGGCGAATTGCCGGCGCTGCTGGCCGAATACGAATCGCTGACCGGTCAGTTCGGCGGCGACAACGATGAAGCGCTCATGGAGCGCATGCACGACATCCAGCTGATCCTCGATGCGGCCGATGCCTGGAGCCTGAACAACAAGGTCGAGACCACGCTCGACAAGCTCAACCTCAAGGGCGACGCCCTCATCGGTGAACTGTCGGGCGGCATGCAAAAACGGGTAGCGCTGGCCTGCGGCCTGGTCGGTGCGCCCGACGTGCTGCTGCTGGACGAACCGACCAACCATCTGGATTTTGGCTCCATCCTGTGGCTCGAGGGCCTGCTGCGCGACTACAAGGGCAGCGTGCTGTTCGTCACCCATGACCGCAGCTTCCTCGACAACGTCGCCACCCGCATCATCGAACTTGACCGCGGCAAGCTGTTGTCCTTCCCGGGCAACTTCAGCACCTACCAGGCGCGTAAGGAAGAGTTGCTGGACAACGAAGAAGTCGAGAACGCCAAGTTCGACAAATTCCTGGCACAAGAAGAAGTCTGGATCCGCAAGGGCGTCAAGGCGCGCCGCACACGCGACGAAGGCCGCGTACGCCGACTGGAATCCCTGCGCCTGGAGCGCAGTGCACGCCGTGACCGGCAGGGCCAGGTCAAGCTGGAAGTATCGTCCGGAGAGCGTTCCGGCAAGATCGTGGCGGAACTCGACAACGTCAGCAAGTCGTACGGCGCCAAGACCATCGTGCGCGATTTCAGCGGCATCCTGATGCGTGGCGACAAGGTCGGCCTGATCGGCCAGAACGGCGCCGGCAAGACCACGCTGCTGAAGCTGATTCTCGGCGAAGAAACCGCCGACGCCGGCACCGTCCGCCAAGGCACCAAATTGCAGGTCGCGTACTTCGACCAGATGCGCACCCAGCTCAATGAAGAAGCCACACTGGCCGACACCATCGCGCCGGGCAGCGACTGGGTGGAAGTCAACGGCCAGCGCAGGCATGTGATGACGTATCTGGGCGACTTCCTGTTCGCGCCGGAACGCGCGCGTTCCCCTGTGCGCACCTTGTCCGGCGGCGAGCGCAATCGCCTGTTGCTGGCGCGCCTGTTCGCCAAGCCCGCTAACGTGCTGGTGCTCGATGAACCGACCAACGATCTCGACATCGACACGCTCGAATTGCTGGAAGAGTTGCTGGAGGATTACGAAGGCACCGTCTTTCTGGTGAGCCATGACCGCACCTTCCTCGACAATGTCGTTACGCAGGTGATCGCCTCAGAAGGTGACGGCGTCTGGAAGGAATATGTCGGTGGCTACAGCGACTGGGAGCGCGTGCGCGCCACCACGCAGGCAAGCGCGAAAAAATCGGACGGCAAGAGCGAATCCAAACCGGCCGAACTGCCGGTGGCGGCGCCTGCCGTCGCCAAGCCGAAGAAGCTCAGCTACAAGGAGCAGCGCGAACTGGAAGAGTTGCCGAAGCTGATCGCGCAGCTGGAAGAAGAGCAGGCGGCGATTTCCGCCAAGCTGGCTGATCCCGATCTGTACAAGGCAGGCGGAGACGAAGCAGGGCGCCTGAATGCGCGTTTCGCCGAAATCGACGGTTTGCTGCTGGAAAATCTCGAACGCTGGGAAGTGATCGAAGCACGTTCGAAGGGCTGATCAGCAATCAGTGGCGCCGGCCGGCGTCTCCAACATCAATTGGGGCGTCGGCTGGCGTGACGCAATTCCGGCAGCTTCTCACGCATGCTGTCGGCATCTTCCGCATCGGGACGCAAGGCCAGATAGGCTTCCAGATCGTCCAGAGCCGCCTGCGGTTCAGCCAGGTTGGCGTACGCCAGGCCGCGATCGCGGCGTTCGGTAATTTCATCTGGCAATAAAATCACCAGACGCTCCTGCACTTCAAGCACACCCTGCCAGCGTTGCGAGTCGGTGAAGATGGCTTTCAGGTTGCGCAGCATGCGGGTAAGGATCTCGCGCGGATGGGCGGCGCGCAGATATGCCGCCAGCGGCAACTCGTCGCCGTATTCCTGCTGTTCGAGATAAGGCTCGAGGCGTTCTTCCAATTCTTCGCGGGACAGGCTGGCGCCGTTCATCGGGTCGAGCACGATGTCGCCCGACTGCACCGACAGTTTCATCAGGAAATGGCCGGGGAAGGAAATGCCCTTCATGTTCAGGCCGATCTGCTGTCCCAACTCCATGTACACCACCGCCAGCGAAATCGGAATGCCGCGGCGCGACGTCAGCACACGATGGATGTAGCTGTTATCGGGATCGTAATAATTGTTGATGTTGCCGGCGAACGCCAGCTCCTGGAAAAAGAAGTGGTTGAGCATCCGCAATTTTTGGATATGCGATGCATCCGAGGATAGACGCTGCTTCAACTTGAGCGCCAGGGTATCCATCTCGATCTGACATGCGGACAAATCCAGATCGGGATGCGCATCTTGCCCCAGCGCCAGAGCCGATTCAAAAAGCGGAATCGAATCGTCTTGACGAACCAGCGAAGAAAAATATTCGAGCGGTGTAAGCGTCATATGTTGAACATGCTATCAAAATATGCGCGCTTGTGAAATGTTTGGGTGGCAATGGAGCATCAACGCAACATTGCCCCGGTCCGGCAAGCTCTCAGCGACCGATGCGCTTGAAGTCGCGGAATCGGAATCCCATCGCCATCAAGGCGCCGAAATACGCCACGCCGCACGCCGCAAACACCAGCAGCAACGCGCCGATGCGCTCGGCCGGATGCGCGCGCATGGCAATCCAGTCAAAATGCCGCGCCACCGCCAGCGCCACGCCGCCAAGCAGGAACAGCGCGCCGGTCAGCTTGATCAGGAACATGCGCCAGCCCGGTTGCGGCGTGTAGATGTTGCGGCGGCGGAGGCCCCAGAACAGGAATGCCGCATTCAGGCAAGCGCCCAGTCCGATCGACAAGGCCAGGCCGGCATGGGCAATCCACGGTACGAAAATGTAGTTCATCAGCTGGGTTGCGATCAGCACGCCGATGGCGATCTTGACCGGGGTGCGGATGTCCTGTTTTGCATAGAAGCCGGGCGCCAGGATTTTCACCAGGATAAGGCCGATCAGGCCGACGCCGTAGGCGATCAATGCGCGGCCGGTCATGTCGACCGAGACCGTGTCGAATTTGCCGTAATGGAACAGGGTGGCGGTCAGCGGTTCCGACAGCGTCGCCAGGCCCACTGCGCAGGGCAGCGCCAGGAGGAAGGTCAGGCGCAGGCCCCAGTCCAGCAATGCCGAATATTCGGCCATGTCGTTTTCGGCATGCGCGTTCGACAGGCTGGGCAACAGGATGGTCCCGAGCGCCACGCCGAGCAAGGCGGTCGGGAATTCCATCAGGCGATCGGCATACGATAGCCAGGACACGCTGCCATGCGCCAGGCGCGAGGCGATGTTGGTGTTGATCATCAGGCTGATTTGCGCGGCCGAGACGGCAAACACCGCCGGGCCCATTTTCTTGAGCACGCGCCTGACGCCTTCGTCGGAAAGACCGATCATGGGATTGAGGTACAGCCGTGGCAGCATGCCGATCTTGATCAGCGCGGGAATCTGCAGTGCCACTTGCAGCACGCCACCGACGAACACCGCAAACGCCATCGCGTAGATCGGTTGGTCGAGATAAGGGGCGACGAACAGGGACGCGATGATAAAGGAAACGTTCAGCAGCACCGAGGTGAAGGCCGGGATCTTGAATTCACGCCACGTGTTGAGGATACCGCCGGCCAGTGCCACGAAGGACATGAAGCCGATGTACGGAAACATGATGCGGGTCATGACCACCGAGGCGTCGAACGCACCCTGGTTGTACTTGAGGCCGGTGGCGATGAAGTACACGATCAGCGGCGTGGCCAGGATGCCGGCGATGCTGGTGGCGACCATTACCCAGATCAGCACCGTCGCCACATGGTCGACCAGGTGCTTGGTGGCGACCTCGCCTTTCTGGTTCTTGTATTCGGCGAGGATGGGCACGAAGGCCTGGGAAAAGGCGCCTTCGGCAAACAGCCGGCGCAACAGGTTGGGAATGCGGAAGGCGACGTTAAAGGCGTCGGTATAGGCCGATGCGCCGAATGCGCGTGCGAACAGGATTTCTCTTGCGAGACCGGTAATGCGGGAGAGCATCGTCATGCCAGAAACGGTGGCAAGCGTTTTATGCAAGTTCATGGGACGGCATTATAGCTTTCGTTTTCGGGGGCGCCGCGGGTTTGCAGAGGGATTCCCGCAGCGCTGAGGCGGTTGGAGGCGGCCCGGCCGAGAACGTTCGCCACAAATCTTGCATTCCGGTAATTAAGCCGCTTTTGCAACAGGCCGATGGCGATAGTCGGTCTGTATTTGCCAGTTTGAGGAAAAATGGTTATAATCCGTGGCTTTACAGAATTCCGCCTCGCAAGTTATCAAGATTGCGATGCTCTCGATCTCGATTTAGGATAATTATTCATGGCAAATACCGCACAAGCACGCAAACGTGCTCGTCAAGCTGTTAAGCAAAACGCGCACAACTCCAGCCAGCGTTCGACGCTGCGTACAGCAATCAAGGCTGTCCGCAAGGCGATCGAAGCAGGCGACAAGGCTGCTGCGACTTCCGTGTTCCAGGCTTCGGTCTCGACTATCGACAGCATCGCTGACAAGAAAATCATTCACAAGAACAAAGCTGCTCGCCATAAGAGCCGTCTGGCTGCTGCCCTGAAGGCACTGGCTGCTTAATTCTTGTTGCTGACCGGATCTTTGCTCAGGCAAAGACCCGCGCAATGCTAAATCGATAGTGATATCGATTCGAAAACATCAACCCGCCCAAGCGATTTGGCGGGTTTTTGCATTGTTGTTTGATTAACGCCAATTAACGAATTCCGTGCGGCCGAATCGGCATACTTGGACTTGGAGCCAGGCTCAGGCGGTGCTTGATCAGCGCGGCAGGCCTTCGATGACCGTGCCGGGTTTGATGTTTTTCTGCTTGAACCAGCCCTTGTTCATTTCCAGGGCGTAGGTGGCCGGCTTGGTCGCGCAATGCGAATCCAGCGTCTGTTCCTTCATTTCCTCGATATTGATGATCTTGCCGGTTTCGTCCATGAAGGCGACCGACAGTGGGATCAGCGTATTTTTCATCCACATGCACACGCCGGCCGGCGCGCCGAACGCGAACACCATGCCTTCGTTGGCACCCATCTTGTCGCGGAACATCAGGCCTTGCTCGCGCTGCGCTTCGGTCGAGGCGACTTCGGCCTTGATCAGGTACAGACCGGCATTGAGCGTGGTAGTCGGGAATTTCTGGAGTTGCTGGGCCTGGCCGGGCAAGGCGACTGCAACGGCGGCGAGGGTGGTGAGCAGGGTGGCGAGGGGGAGGAGGCGACGCATGATGGAGGCGGGATGATCGTGGCTGTAGGAGAAATCGACTGCAGATCCGAAATCTGCCGGAATCCGGCGATTATAAAGGAAGCCGACAAATGTAGCGGACATGAAAAAAGGCAGGACTAGCCTGCCTTTTTAGTAAAGCAAAAGCAAGATTACTTAGCAGCGTCAGCAGCTGGAGCAGCCTTCTTAGCCTTGTGGCTCTTCTTTGCCTTCTTGGCCTTCTTAGCCTTTGGTGCAGCGGCTTCAGCCTTAGGAGCATCAGCAGGTGCAGCAGCAGGAGCTGCAGCTTGTGCGAACACGGAAGTGGCGAACAGACCAGCGATCAGAGCGGCGATCAATTTTTTCATTTTGCAGTCCTTCAATTTAACATGTTAAGAAGACGGTGATTCTCATGAATCATTGCCAATAACGACGCGCGGAAGGCTTGGTTGACAAAAAATTCCAAAAAACAAAATTTCTTTGCGGACTGTCTTTGAAAATTCGATTTTGTCAGCTTTTTGTCAGCTATTGCGACGAAATTCCTGAGGATCGACGGTTTTCCATTCTCCCGGAAGCAGCGGATCGGTCGCCAACGCAAACGGTCCGATGGCAATCCGGACCAGCCGCAAGGTGGGCAGTCCGACCGCCGCCGTCATGCGGCGCACCTGGCGATTCTTGCCTTCCGATATTTGTATCGTCAGCCAGCTGGTCGGGTGGTTCTTGCGTTCGCGGATGGGCGGATTGCGCGGCCACAACCACGCCGGCTCCTGCACATGGCGGACTTCACTTTTCTGCGTCACGAAATCCCCGAGATCGAGCGGGTTGCGCAGGCGCTCCAGACTGCCTGCATCGGGCGTGCCTTCCACCTGGACCAGGTAGACCTTGGGTTGCTTGCGCTTGGGGTGGCTGATGGCGTGCTGGAGCTCGCCGTCGTCGGTCAGCAGCATCAATCCCTCGCTGTCGGCGTCGAGGCGGCCGGCAGGGTAGATGTCGGGGATATCCAAGTAGTCGGCGAGCGTTTCACGGTCATCCTGCGCCGAAAACTGGCACATAACCTGATACGGTTTGTTGAATAAAATGAGAGGCATGCATCAGTGTCGCAAAAACATGACGTCCAGTAAAATACTCGTGCATAATATAAATCAATGTCTTATGTCTTATATGAGACTTGAGCCTGAATTTAATCGCCTCGAGACTGCGATGTTGCGCGCAACAAGTCCGCGTTCGCCCAGGTCCGCAGCGAGGCCGAATTCCCCTCTTTTCCGCACTATTCTCGGAGACCGTAATGTATCAACACATTCAGGTGCCGGCCGAAGGTAAGAAGATTACCGTCAACGCCGACTTTTCCCTCAACGTCCCGGACAATCCGATCATTCCGTTCATCCAGGGCGACGGCACCGGTCGCGATGTCACGCCAGTCATGCTCAAGGTCGTGGATGCCGCAGTCGCCAAGGCATACGGCGACCAGCGCAAGATCAACTGGATGGAAATCTACGCCGGCGAAAAATCGACGCAGTTGTACGGCGCCGATGTCTGGCTGCCGGAAGAGACAGTCGCTGCGGTCAAGGAATTCGTGGTGTCCATCAAGGGCCCGCTGACGACGCCGGTGGGTGGCGGCATCCGTTCCCTGAACGTATCGCTGCGCCAGCAACTGGACCTGTACGTCTGCCTGCGCCCGGTGCGCTATTTCAAGGGTGTGCCGTCGCCCCTGCGGGAGCCAGAAAAAACCAACATGGTCATCTTCCGCGAAAACTCGGAAGACATCTACGCCGGCATCGAATGGCAGGCCGGCACCGACGGCGCCAGGAAGTTGATTGACTTCCTGGTCAAGGAAATGGGCGTCAAGACGCTGCGCTTTCCTGAAACTTCCAGTCTGGGCATCAAGCCGGTGTCGCAGGAAGGCACCGAGCGTCTGGTGCGCAAGGCGATCCAGTACGCCATCGATCACGACAAGCCGTCGGTGACGATCGTCCACAAGGGCAACATCATGAAGTTCACCGAAGGCAGCTTCCGCGACTGGGCTTATGCCCTGGCGCAGAAGGAGTTTGGCGGCGTGGTGATCGACGACGGCCCATGGGTCAGGATCAAGAATCCGAAGACCGGCCGTGACATCATCGTCAAGGACGTGATCGCCGACGCCTTCATGCAGCAGATCCTGCTGCGCCCCGCCGAATACAGCGTGATCGCGACGTTGAACCTGAACGGCGACTACATCTCGGACGCATTGGCGGCGCAGGTTGGCGGCATCGGGATTGCTCCCGGCGCCAACATGTCCGATTCCGTGGCGATGTTCGAAGCCACGCACGGCACTTCGCCGCGCTATGCCGGCAAGGATTACGTCAATCCGGGTTCGCTGATCCTGTCGGCCGAAATGATGCTGCGCCACATAGGGTGGAGCGAAGCGGCGGCACTGATCATCGAGGCGATGCAGGAAACGATTTCGTCGAAGAAGGTGACCTACGACTTTGCGCGCCTGATGGAAGGGGCGACGCAGGTATCCTGCTCGGGTTTCGGCGATGCGGTGATCGAGAACTTGTAATTTGGCAGGAAATTTGTGCTGGAGAAAAGGCCGGGCTGGATTGCCGGCCTTTTTTCTTTGCAAATGCGGCAGACGTAAAAAAAGCTCCTGTCGAAACAGGAGCTTTTTACAAAAGCGACTTAATGCGAATTAAGGAGCCTGGATGTTGGAAGCTTGCTTGCCTTTGGGGCCTTGCGTGACTTCGAACTGTACTTTTTGACCTTCTTTGAGGGTCTTGAAGCCGTTCATTTGAATTGCCGAGAAGTGTGCGAACAAATCTTCACCGCCGTCGTCCGGAGTGATAAAGCCGAAGCCTTTAGAATCGTTGAACCACTTGACTGTACCTGTTGCCATAAAAGCATCTTTCAATTAAAAAAAATCACACGAGCCGTAAAAGCAAGAAGCCTCGCGAGATTGAATCTTCCGCAGCCCCCCTTAAACTTGCCCCCTTCGTATTAACAAGCAGTAACTACTTATCAATAAATTCCATTGTTCTCGTTAAAAATACAAAAGTCAAGTCGTTTTCAATGGAATTATTAAGCTTTTGTTCCGTGAATTGAATAGTACGCTCTTGATTTAGGATAAATGAGCGTTATCTGCGCACTGTCAGGAAAACGCGTAATATCTAATTTAATTAGGTATTTTCTTCATGTTGTGCGGTGCACAGTGGATTGATGGTTTTAGAATAAATGCATGGCAACCAAGCACGATAATGATAACGGTACAGTCCTGGCGCGGCAGGAGCAGAAGCTCAAGCCGCCCTCTATGTACCAGGTATTGTTGTTGAACGATGACTATACGCCGATGGAATTCGTCGTCGCAGTCATTCAGGAGTACTTCAACAAAGACCGTGAAACAGCGACGCAGATTATGCTCAAAGTTCACCGCGATGGGAAAGGTATGTGTGGTGTGTATCCCAAAGATATCGCATCCACAAAAGTTGAACTCGTTTTAACCCACGCTCGAAAAGCAGGGCACCCCCTGCAATGCGTGATGGAGGAAGCATGATTGCGCAGGAATTGGAAGTCAGTTTGCACATGGCGTTTGTCGAAGCCCGACAATCTCGTCATGAATTTATCACCGTGGAACATTTGCTCCTCGCACTGCTGGATAATCCATCGGCGGCGGAAGTGTTGCGCGCGTGCTCGGTCAATATCGACGATCTGCGCAAGACGCTGACCAACTTCATTACGGACAATACCCCGACCGTGCCCGGCACGAACGAGGTCGACACGCAGCCCACGCTGGGATTCCAGCGCGTGATCCAGCGGGCGATCATGCACGTGCAGTCGGCGTCCAACGGCAAGAAGGAAGTAACCGGCGCCAACGTGCTGGTGGCGATCTTCGGCGAGAAGGATTCGCACGCTGTTTATTATCTGCATCAACAGGGCGTGACCCGCCTGGACGTAGTCAATTTCATTTCTCATGGTGTGCGCAAGGATCAGCAGATCGATTCGCAAAAAGCGCCTGAAGGAGCGGAAGACGTGCAGACCGAAGGCCAGCAAAAGGAAAGCCCTCTCGATCAGTTCACCCAGAACCTGAACAAGGCCGCTGCGGAAGGCAAGATCGACCCGCTGATCGGCCGCGACGCCGAAGTCGAGCGCGTGATCCAGACCCTGTGCCGCCGCCGCAAGAACAATCCGCTGCTGGTCGGCGAGGCCGGTGTGGGCAAGACCGCCATCGCCGAAGGCCTGGCATGGCGCATCACGCAAAACGACGTTCCGGAAATCCTCAAGAACGCTGTCGTGTATTCGCTCGACATGGGCGCGCTGTTGGCCGGCACCAAGTACCGCGGCGACTTCGAGCAGCGTCTGAAGGCTGTCCTCAAGCAATTGAAGGATGCACCCAACGGCATTCTGTTCATTGACGAAATCCACACCATCATCGGCGCCGGTTCGGCCTCGGGCGGTACGCTGGATGCGTCCAATCTGCTCAAGCCTGCGTTGTCGAGCGGCCAGCTGAAATGCATCGGCGCGACCACTTACACCGAATTCCGCGGCGTCTTTGAGAAAGACCACGCGCTGTCGCGTCGCTTCCAGAAGATCGACGTCAACGAACCGACTGTCGAACAGACCATCCAGATTTTGCGTGGCCTGAAGTCGAAGTTTGAAGAACACCACGGCGTCAAGTATTCCGCTTCCGCGTTGACCTCGGCAGCCGAACTGGCCGCACGCTTCATCAACGACCGTCATCTGCCCGACAAGGCGATCGACGTCATCGACGAAGCTGGCGCAGCGCAGCGCATCCTGCCGAAGTCCAAGCAGAAGAAGACCATCGGCAAATCCGAGATCGAGGAAATCATTTCCAAGATCGCGCGCATTCCGCCGCAATCGGTCAATCAGGACGACCGCACCAAGTTGCAAACGATTGATCGCGACCTCAAGAACGTCGTGTTCGGTCAGGATCCGGCCATCGAAGCGCTGGCGTCGGCCATCAAGATGGCGCGCGCCGGCCTGGGCAAGACCGACAAGCCGATTGGCTCCTTCCTGTTCTCCGGTCCGACCGGCGTGGGCAAGACCGAAGTGGCGAAGCAACTGGCCTTCATCCTCGGCATCGATCTGATCCGTTTCGACATGTCGGAATACATGGAACGTCACGCGGTGAGCCGTCTGATCGGCGCGCCTCCGGGCTACGTCGGTTTCGACCAGGGCGGTCTGTTGACCGAAGCGATCACCAAAAAGCCGCACGCCGTGCTGCTGCTTGATGAAATCGAAAAGGCCCATCCGGATATTTTCAATATCCTGCTGCAGGTGATGGATCACGGTACGCTGACCGACAACAACGGCCGCAAGACGGACTTCCGCAACGTCATCATCGTGATGACCACGAATGCCGGTGCAGAGAGCCTGCAAAAGCGTTCGATCGGTTTCACCGACAAGAAGGAAGCCGGCGACGAGATGGCGGATATCAAGCGTATGTTTACGCCGGAATTCCGCAATCGTCTGGATGCGATCATCAGCTTCCGTGCGCTGGACGAAGAAATCATCCTGCGCGTGGTCGACAAGTTCCTGATGCAACTGGAAGAGCAACTGCACGAGAAGAAGGTGGAAGCCGTATTCTCCGACGCACTGCGCAAATTCCTGAGCAAGAAGGGCTTCGATCCGCTGATGGGCGCACGTCCGATGTCGCGCCTGATCCAGGACATGATCCGCAAGGCGCTGGCCGACGAACTGTTGTTCGGCCGTCTGGTGACAGGCGGTCGCGTCACCGTCGAGCTGGACGACAAGGATCAGGTCAAGCTGGAATTCCCCGAAGGCGACGATCCGACGCCTCCTCCGGAAGAACCGCAAGAGAAGCTGGAAGTCGAGTAAGCTGCAAACCATCCCGGCGCGTCGCAAGAGGCGCCGGAGCAGGCAAGCAAAAAGGCCGGAACGATCAAACGTTCCGGCCTTTTTGTTTTCTTCTCGCGTTCGTGATGCCGGTTATGGCAATGCCGAGGCGCTACAGGGGGCTTCAGACGTCCTGTGGCTGGTCACAGGACACCCAGGGGTCACTGGAGTCACATTACGGCGTCAGCGGCTTGCCGGCAGCCTGCTTGGCTTTGAGCGTCTGCAGGGACTTGTCGATCGCCGTCATTCGATAAGCGGTGCCCGGATGCAGCGCGGTATAGCCGCTCGGCACGCTGGCCGGATACTGCGTTGCCAGCCGCTGCCAGAATGCGGCATAGCCGTCGATGCCGTAGCCGGCGCGCACCAGCATGTACAGCGCCAGGTTGTCGGCTGCTGCGTCGAGATCCTGCGGATACGGCCGAATGCCGCCGGTGCCTGCGGCGGCCGTCGGATCGGGACGCGCACGCATCAGGTTGTCAATCACGCTGCCGGTGGTCGCTACCATGCGCTGGCGAATCGCGTGACCCAGCGAGTTGTGCGCCATGTCCTTGGCGATCAGATACGCCAGTTCTTCATCCGTCTTGGCAAAATTCATCATGCCGCGTGTGATCAGCACACGACGGCCGTCGGCGTAGGTGTTGACGTTGTCGGCGTTGCCCAGCTCGATGCTGAAGGCGCAGGCCAGCGTCAGCGGCACGATGACATTTTGTTGTGCCTTGTTGCGCATCACCGTCAGCTTGATCGGTGCGCGGCCGTTGGTGACCAGCGGTCCCAGCAGATTGGCCGCCTGGCGCTCGGCGTCGGGGCCTTGCTGCAGCGGCTTGTCGGCTATCGCCACCAGCACGTCGCCGCGCTGCACGCCGCTCTTGGCGGCGCCGCTGCCGGGCAGTACGCCGGTGACTTGCAGGCGGTCGTCGAAGCCCAGCGACTGCGCGGCGTCGGCGAATTCAGCCGGATAGGAATACTTGTTCTTGGCGGTGAAGCCAAGCAGATTGCGCGCGTTGCCGCGGCACAGCTGTGCATTGGTGGTCAATAGCGGCGCGGCCACGTTGTAGAGCCGGTCCTGCTGCGCTGTCAGCGCGCGCAGTGCGGTCTGGTCGGGTGTCAGCACCGGCGCCTTGACTGCGACCGGCGCTGTCGTGGATTGCGCCGGTTTATTGAGGGTGTTGCTGTCTTGCGGTGTAACGCATGCTGCGAGCAATGCCGCCGGCATGACCGTCAGCGCGATTTTTATTTTTCCCCAATAAGCCAGGTGTCGAGCGTGCATCCAGTGATCTCCTTAGTGTTTGCCGGTACTGCCAAAGCCGCCTGCGCCGCGTTCGCTGCTGTCGAATTCTTCGACGACATTGAAGCCCACTTGCATGACCGGAACGATCACAAGTTGCGCCAGGCGCTCCATGGGGTTTAGGACAAACTCGGTCTGTCCGCGGTTCCATGTCGAGACCATCAATTGGCCCTGATAATCGGAGTCGATCAGGCCGACCAGGTTACCCAGCACGATGCCGTGCTTGTGACCGAGACCGCTGCGCGGCAGGATGATCGCAGCATAGCCGGGATCGGCCACGTGGATCGCCAGGCCGGTCGGGATCAGATGCGTGGTTCCCGGTGCGATCGTCAGCGGCGCGTCCAGGCAGGCGCGCAGGTCCAGTCCGGCGCTGCCGGTGGTCGCGTAGGTCGGCAGTTGGTCTTTCATGCGCGGGTCGAGGATTTTGACGTCGATAGTTTTCATGGGAACAGAAATAATAAAAGTTGAAAATCAGTGAGTGCTTGATGCGGACAGGCGATGCGCAATCTCGCGCACCAGTTGCCGCGCCAGCGTCTGCTTGTCGGCGCGCGGCAGGCTGGTATGGCCCTTGTCGTCGAACAGCGTTAGCGCGTTCTCGTCCTTGCCAAAGGTCTGATGGCCGATGTTGCCGACCAGCAGGGGAATATTCTTCTTCACGCGTTTGGCGGCACCATATTGTTCGAGGTTCTCCGACTCGGCAGCGAAGCCCACGCAGTACGGCCGCTTCGGCAGTGCGGCAACGTCGGCGAGAATGTCGGGGTTCTGTTCGAACGCCAGATTGAGGCCGTCGTCGCCAGCGCTTTTCTTGAGCTTCTGGTCGCTGACATTGGCTACGCGCCAGTCGGCCACGGCAGCGACAGCGACAAAAACATCCTGTCCCGCCACATTGGCGAACACGGCGTCATGCATCTGCTGCGCCGTCTGCACATCGATACGGCGCACGCCATAAGGTGCATCCAGCGCGGTCGGTCCCGACACCAGCACCACCTCGGCGCCGGCTTCACGCGCAGCGCGGGCAAGGGCATAGCCCATCTTGCCGGACGACAGATTGGTGATGCCGCGCACCGGATCGATAGGTTCAAAGGTTGGTCCTGCGGTCAGCAGCACGCGGCGGCCGGCCAGCAACTTGGGTTGAAATGCCGCGATGATTTCTTCCAGCAGTTGCGCCGGCTCCAGCATGCGGCCGTAACCGACTTCGCCGCAGGCCTGGTCGCCCGAATCGGGGCCGAGCAGCTTGATGCCGTCCTGTTGCACCTGTGCGATGTTGCGCTGGGTCGCCGGGTTCTGCCACATCTCGACGTTCATGGCCGGCGCGATCAGCAGCGGCACGCCATGCGGACGCGCCACGCACAGTGTCGACAGCAGGTCGTCGCAAGCGCCGTGCGCGAGTTTGAAAATGAAATCGGTGGAGCAGGGCACGATCACGATGGCGTCGATGCCGCGTGTGAGATCGATGTGCGGCATGTTGTTCTCAATGCGCGCATCCCATTGATCGGTGTAGACCGTGTTGCCGGTCAGCGCCTGCATGGTGATGGTTGTGATGAACTGCGTCGCCGCCTGCGTCATGACGACTTGCACCGAAGCGCCCGCCTTGCCGAGGCCGCGCGCCAGTTCAGCGGCCTTGTAGCAGGCCACGCCGCCGGTCAGGCCCAGAAGGATTTTTTTGCCAGCGAGATCCATTGCTTACTCCTTGCAGAACTCAATCATGACGACCGCGTAATCCCATCATCCGCAGCCTTGCCGCCCGACACTATTTGCCGACGCGGCGCAATTCATCCAGCACGAACAATACCGCACCCACGCAGATCGCACTATCGGCGATGTTGAAGGCCGGCCAGTGCCAGTTGCCGACGAAGACGTCGAGGAAGTCGATCACGTGGCCGTAGACGATACGGTCGATCACGTTGCCGATCGCGCCGCCCAGGATCAACGCCAGCGCCCAGCAAAACATGCGTTGGCCGGCGTGCTTGCGCAGAAGGTAGATGATGTAGATCGCGGCGGCAATGCCGATCGCGGTGAACAGATGGCGTTGCCAGCCCGACTCGGCCGCGAGGAAGCTGAACGCCGCGCCCTTGTTGTAGACCAGCACCAGATTGAAGAAGCCGGTGATCGGGCGCGATTCGCCGTAGTGGAACAGCTTGAGGATCGTGATCTTGGACAGCTGATCCAGCAGCAATACGATCAGCGAAATACCCAGCCGTGGCAGCAGGCTGTTGTTGTTGCTGGAGCTGGGCATGAGGCGTTTTTTATTGGAAGCCATGGGGGATGGGTGTCGAAGAAATATGTTCAGGAAAAGCACCGGCACGCGCTATTGGTTATCGATCGCGTGCCGGTCTGTTTGATGCCAATGATGCTTAAGCGAAGTGACGGTCTTCACCGTTGCCGAACAGATTGGCGACGCAGCGGCCGCACAGACCTTCGTGCTCGGCGTGGGAGCCGACGTCCGCGCGATAGTGCCAGCAGCGTTCGCATTTCTGGTTGGTCGACGGTGTGACGACAATGGCTTCATCGGCTTCCGTCGCCACGGCAGTAACCTTGGCCGCCGACGTAATCAGCACGAACTTCAGATCGTCGCCCAGGCTTTGCAGCAAAGCCACCTTGTCGCCGCTGACCTTCAGTTCGACTTCCGCCTGCAACGACGAACCGATGTTGCCGGCGATGCGGACTTCTTCCAGTTGCTTGGTCACGGTGGCGCGTACTTCATGCAGCACGTTGAACTTGGCCACCAGCGCGTCGGCCTGCGCCACCTCCGGCAGCGTGTAATACGTCTGCGTAAAGATGGTTTCGCTGCTGTCGGCAAACGCTTCCTTGCTGGCGAAGAAGCTCCATGCTTCTTCCGCCGTAAACGACAGCGTCGGCGCCATCAGGCGCAGCAGCGCCTGGGTGATGTGCCAGATCGCGGTCTGCGCCGAACGGCGTGCGTGCGAATCGACGCCGCTGGTGTACAGGCGATCCTTGAGAATGTCGAGGTAGAAGCCGCCGAGGTCTTCCGAGCAATACATCTGCAGCTTGGAAACCACCGGATGGAATTCGTAGGTCTCGTAATGCGTCAGGATTTCCTTTTGCAGGTTGGCCATGTTGGCGATCGCATAGCGATCGATTTCCAGCATCTCGGCGACAGGCACGGCATTCTTCGCCGGATCGAAATCGGATGTATTGGCCAGCAGGAAGCGCAGCGTATTGCGGATGCGGCGATAGGCTTCGGTGACGCGTTTCAGGATTTCGTCGGAGATCGAGATCTCGCCCGAGTAATCGCTCGACGCCACCCACAGGCGCAGGATTTCCGCGCCCAGCGAGTCAGCCACTTTTTGCGGCTCGACGCCGTTCTTGAGCGACTTCGACATCTTGCGGCCTTCGCCGTCGACCACGAAACCGTGCGTCAGCAGCGCCTTGTACGGCGCGCGGCCGTTCAGCATCGACGAGGTCAGCAGCGACGAGTGGAACCAGCCGCGATGCTGGTCCGAGCCTTCCAGATACAAGTCGGCCGGGAACTGTAATTCCTGCTTGTGCGAACCGCGCAGCACGGTCTGATGCGTCGAGCCGGAGTCAAACCAGACGTCCAGCGTGTCCTTGTTCTTCAGGTATTGATCGGCTTCGTCGCCCAGTAATTCCTTCGGGTCCAGCGCCTGCCATGCCTCGATGCCGCCTTGTTCGATACGCTGGGCGATCTGTTCCAGCAGCTCGGGCGTGCGTGGATGCAGCAGGCCGGTTTCCTTGTGCACGAAGAAGGCCATCGGCACGCCCCATTGGCGTTGACGCGACAGCGTCCAGTCGGGACGGTTGGCGATCATGCCGTGCAGGCGCGCCTTGCCCCATGCAGGGAAGAAGGCGGTGTCTTCAATGCCTTGCAGGGCGGTTTCGCGCAGGCTCTTGCCGCCGTCCTTCGGCGTGTTGTCCATGCTGGCGAACCATTGCGAGGTCGCGCGATAGATGATCGGCGTCTTGTGGCGCCAGCAGTGCATGTAGCTGTGGTCGAACATCACCAGCTTGAACAGCGAGCCGACTTCTTCCAGCTTGGCGCAGATCGGCTTGGAGGCTTCCCAGATCGTCAGGCCGGCGAACAGCGGCAGCGACGACGCGTAGCGGCCGTCGCCCATGACCGGGCTGATGATGTCGTCGTCCTTCATGCCATGCGCCTTGCACGAGATAAAGTCTTCGATACCGTAGGCCGGCGCCGAGTGGACGATGCCGGTGCCGCTGTCGGCGGTCACATAGTCGCCCAGGTAGATCGGCGACAGACGGTCGTAGCCCGGATCGGCCTTTGCCAGCGGATGATGGAAGGCGATCAGCGACAGCGCTTCACCCTTGGTGGTGGCGATCACTTTGCCTTCCAGGCCGTAGCGTTGCAGGCAGGCTTCGACCAGGTCGGCGGCCAGGATCAGCAAGGTCGGTGCGCCGTTGCGCTCGGTCTGCACCAGCGCATAGTCGAATTCCGGATGCACGTTCAGCGCCTGGTTGGACGGGATGGTCCATGGCGTGGTGGTCCAGATGACGACGTAGCCGTTATCCGTCGGCAGCTTGGCCAGGCCGAAGGCCTTGGCGATCTTGTCATGTTCCGCAAACGGGAAGCCGACGTCGATGGCCGGGTCGCGCTTGTCCTGGTATTCCACTTCCGCTTCGGCCAGTGCCGAGCCGCAGTCGAAACACCAGTTGACCGGCTTCAGGCCGCGATAGACGTAACCCTTCTCCAGGATGGTGCCGAGCGCGCGCAACTCATCGGCTTCGTTGGAGAAGTTCATGGTCTTGTATGGATTGTCCCATTCGCCGAGCACGCCCAGGCGGATGAAGTCCTTCTTCTGCAATTCGATCTGTTCGTTGGCGTAAGCGCGCGCCTTGGCTTGTACTTCGGCCACCGGCAGATTCTTGCCGTATTTCTTTTCGATCTGGATTTCGATCGGCATGCCGTGGCAATCCCAGCCCGGCACGTATTGCGCGTCGAAGCCGGCCATGTTGCGGGCCTTGACGATCATGTCCTTGAGGATCTTGTTGACGGCGTGACCCAGATGGATTTCACCGTTGGCATACGGCGGGCCGTCGTGCAGGATGAACTTCGGCCTATCGGCTGAGGCCTTGCGGATGCGTTGATACAGCTTCTTGCTTTGCCATTCCTTGACCCATTGCGGCTCGCGCTTGGCCAGGTCGCCGCGCATCGGGAAGGCGGTCTCGGTCATGTTGACCGGATACTTGCTGGCCGGTTTGCCTTCAGTCTTGCCGGGCTTGTTTGGCTTTTGGGATTCGTTGTTCGACATAAATGTTCTTCAGTTAAATTCTGGAAATCGGTGACGGTTGCTGTGCCTGTTGATACCGTAAGAAGCGTCGCTGCAAATGAATGCCGGCGAGCAGGGCGGGACAGCGTCAAATTCGGTCGGTGGCGGACACGGCGAAACTCGCCTGTTCCTTGAACCAGGCGCGCGCCTGCTGCGCATCGCGTTCTATGGCTGCCGTCAATGTCGGCAGGTCGACGTATTTCTCTTCGTCGCGGATTTTCTTCAGGAATTCCACGCGCAGCAGTTTGCCGTAGCAATCGCCGCTGTAATCGAAGATATGCGTTTCCAGCAGTACGCGGCCGCTGTCGTCCACGGTCGGGCGCACGCCCAGGCTGGCCACGGCCGGGAGTGGCATGTCGCCCAGCCCGTGCACCTGCACGATGAAGATGCCAGACAGTGCCGGATGCTTGTGGCTCACACGCATGTTTAGCGTCGGGAAGCCGATGGTGCGGCCCAGCTTCTTGCCGTGCACCACGTGGCCGGAGATCGCGTACGAATGGCCCAGCAACTGGCGCGCATGCGGGAAGTCCGCCTTCGCCAGCGCCGCGCGGATCGCCGACGACGAAATCCGCACGCCGTCGTTGTTCACGTTGGGCATGGTGTGCACTTCAAAACCGTATTGCTTGCCGGCGTCGATCAGGGTCTGGATGTTGCCGGCGCGGCGCGAGCCGAAGCAGAAGTCTTCGCCGACCAGCAGCCAGCGCACGTGCAGGCCCTGAATCAGGATCTTTTCGATGAAGTCTTGCGGCGACAGGGCCGCGAAGTTGGCGTTGAAATGTTCGACGATGACGCGGTCGACACCGGCGTTGGACAGCGATTGCAGCTTGTCGCGCAGGTTGGCGATGCGTTGCGGGGCTTTTTCCGGGGTGCCAGCCAGCTGCGCGAAGAATTCGCGCGGATGCGGTTCGAACGTCATCACGGCGGCATCCAGGTTCAGGCGGGTTGCAGCCTCGCGCACCTGCGCCAGCAGCGCCTGGTGGCCACGGTGCACGCCGTCGAAGTTGCCGATCGTCAGCGCGCAGGGCGCACGCGATTCAGCATTGGGAAGTCCGCGAAATACCTTCATGGAAGAGGTTAAAAGTGATGCCGTTGCAAAAGCCTTCCATTATAAATGTTTTCGGAGGCTTCCCCCTGATTTGGCGGTGAAACGGCGGGAAACAAGCGGCGGCCACGCTTGTTCCGGTTCGCTGGCCGCGCCAGTGAGGTGGCTATGCATACCGCGTTATTAAATTGATATTGTTTCAAAATGACAATGTTGCCTGGCATGAATGCCGTTGCGCATATCTCTGGGCATAATGTCTTCTGCGGACAAAAGTCCCTCCATCCATACATCACGACACCAAGGGAACAGCCATGCAAATAGAAGTGGACGACCTTTCGCGCCCCGCCATCCACGCCTTGCTCGAAGAGCATTTGCGCAATATGCGCGAGATTTCGCCGCCCGAAAGCGTGCATGCACTCGATCTCGACAAGCTGCGCAGCCCGGACATCACGTTCTGGACGGTGTGGGAGGATGCGCAACTGATCGGTTGCGGCGCGCTCAAGGAGCTTGATCGCCTGCATGGCGAAATCAAATCCATGCGCACCCCCGAGGCATTGCGTCGCAAGGGCGCAGGCCGGGCAATGCTGGCGCATATTCTCGAACAGGCCAGGGCGCGCGGCTACGAACGTCTCAGCCTGGAGACCGGATCGTTCGATGCATTCAAACCGGCCCGGCAACTGTATGAGAGTGCGGGTTTCGTCTACTGCGGCCCGTTCGGGGCTTATGGCGAAGATCCGAACAGCATGTTCATGACCTTGCGCCTGTAAACTTCGGCGAGGCAGCGGAGGAATTTATTCCGGCGGCTAAGGCAGCGTTTTCAGCTGTTCCTGACGCGCTTCGGCCAGCATCCAGATCGTGATCTTGCGCACCTCCAGCTTGCTTTGCGTGATGTGGGCGCGCAGCAGGATCTGCGCTTCGGTGGCTTTGCGCTTGGCGATCAGCTTGAGAATCTTGCCGTGTTCTTCATAGGTCGCCAGCACGCGATTCTTCTTGAGGAAGTCGAGACGGCGCACGATGCGGATCTTTTCGGTGACCTCGGTGTGGATGCGCGTCATTTCCTCATTGCCGGCGGCCGCGACCAGATTGGTGTGGAAGCTTTCGTCGAGCTCGGCGACCTTGACGGCTTCACTCTCGCGTTCTTCCTCCGGCACCAGCCAGACCGCGTTCAACGCCAGCAGGCCGGGAGAAGGATCCGGGTTCTGGCACAGACGCTCGAGCGCCGCCATTTCCAGCACGATGCGCAGGTCGTACAGATTGTCGAGACGGTCGAAGTCGATCGGCCGCACCTTCCAGCCGCGCCGGAAACCGACGTCCAGATAGCCTTCGCGCTGCATGCGGAACAGGGCGTCGCGCAGCGGCGTGCGCGAGACGCCGTAGGACAGCGCCATTTCGGTTTCGGTGAAGTTGTCCCCCGGCAGCAGGCGGAAATTGAAGATGTCTTCCTTGAGCCGGTTGTAAACCTGTTCAGCAAGCGGATTTGCAGCAGTTACAGTCATGGCGGAACGTCATCAATACAAAGAGGAAATCGGAACAACGGTTTTGGAACCTGTTCACAGCATCAAGCTCACATGGGCGGCGACGATACGCCATCCCGCGTCCATGCGCACCCAGGTTTGCATCTGGCGGCCGATCTTGTCGGTGTCCTCGCCGGTAAATTCGGTGCTGACGGTAGCATAGTCGCTGCCGAAGGTCGTGACCACTGTGCGATGCAGTTTGCGTGAAGGATGCACCGGTGCGCAGGTCTGGCGGTATTGGCGGATCGCTTCGCCGCCCAGCAGGATTTCTCCGACGCCATAGCGCACCGTCTGCGGGTCGTACCAGAACCAGCGGTCCAGCGCGGGCACGTCGTGGATCAGCAGGGCGTGTTCATAGTCGGCGAAAGCTTGCGCGACTTCTTCAACGATATGCGGCAGATTCACTTGCGGACTCATGATGCGGTTTCCTTGAAAGCAGCTTGCAGGGTGGACAGCGGCGCCTGCCAGCCGACGATGCCGCCCTGGGCGGTCAGCATGGCCAATGTGGCCTGATGGAAAACGGGGAAGTAACTGGCGCAGGCGTCTTCGACGATCAGGCACTCGTAGCCGCGATCATTAGCCTCGCGCATTGATGTCTGCACGCAGACTTCGGTCGTGACGCCGGCAAACAGCAGATGCGTGATGCCGCGCGCCTGCAATTGTGCATGCAGATCGGTGGCGTAGAACGCGCCCTTGCCGGGTTTGTCGATCACCAGCTCGCCGTCTTGCGGCGCCAGCAGCGGCAGGATCTGGTTG
>Ga0209437_100332_pt1 | contig 58796 bp, 50 predicted proteins | sample AraplaL_Cvi_mTSA_FD_184266 | JGI IMG/M metagenome (GOLD analysis project Ga0209437, IMG submission 184266) | Arabidopsis root microbial communities from the University of North Carolina, USA - plate scrape CL_Cvi_mTSA (SPAdes) (version 2) | ecosystem: Host-associated > Plants > Roots > Endosphere...
CAACTTCTCACTTCCAAAAACCTTTTTACTTCCTTTTCCCCACCTCCGGCGCGCTGCGTCTTGCTGTTTGCTGCGTCGCTCTGCAGCGGGGAGGCGAACTATAGCAAAGCTTTTCCTATCCGTGCAATACTTTTTGAAAAATTATTTAAACTTTTTAATCACCCTCACCCCAAACCCACGCCAGCTCTGGATTTGCGCCTGTAAATAATTTTTAAAACAAAAAGCATGAAGCCCGCCCCTTGCGGGGCGGGCTTCATTTTCAAGCGAATACAGGCAGCAAATTATTGATTCTTGAAGCTCGGTGCCCGCTTTTCCAGGAACGCCGCCATGCCTTCCGTCTGATCTTCCATGGCGAAGCAACTGTAGAACAATGCGCGCTCATATCTGATGCCTTCGGTCAGCGTCGTTTCGTACGCCCGGTTCACCGAATCCTTGACCATTGCGGCCACCGGCTGCGACATCTCGGTAATGACGATGGCTGCTGCCAATGCCTCGTCCATCAACTTGTCCGCGGGAACTACGCGCGACACCAGGCCGGCACGCTCGGCTTCCTGCGCATCCATCATGCGTCCGGTCAGACAAAGGTCCATGGCCTTGGCCTTGGAGACCGCACGCGGCAGGCGCTGGGTGCCGCCGGCGCCGGGCACGATGCCGAGCTTGATTTCGGGTTGGCCGAACTTGGCGTTGTCGGCGGCAATGATGAAGTCGCACATCATCGCCAGCTCACAGCCGCCGCCCAGCGCGTAGCCGGCCACTGCAGCGATCACCGGCTTGCGCACGCGGCGGATGGTTTCCCAGTTGCGGGTAATGAATTCGCCTTTCAGCACATCCATGTAGTTGTAGCGCGCCATGACCGAGATATCGGCGCCGGCCGCGAACGCCTTTTCACTACCGGTGACAATGACGCAACCGATATTTTCATCGGCGTCGAAGGCCAGCAAGGCGTTGCCAAGGTCGATCATCAACGCATCGTTCAGCGCGTTCAGGGCTTTGGGCCGGTTCAGGCGGATCACTGCGACCTTGCCAATGGTCTCGGTCAAAATGTTTTCGTAGCTCATCTGGTCTCCTCTATATAGGGGTAGCGCGATAGTTGAATATACCTGCCGCGTCGATTGTAACGCCAATGAATTTGCGCCACGTCAAAGCCCCCACAGGAATTTGTCCCGGCCGCAAAGGTCAGAGCCTATACTGGGAGTATCCCTTCACCACAGCAGAGGAGGATCATATGTTCAAGACCATTCTCGTCCCTACGGACGGATCGGAACGCTCCGACAAGGCCATCGCCAACGCCATCGACTACGCCCAGCACTGCAAGTCCAAGATCATCGGCATTTCGGTGGCGGAGCCCTACCCGTTCTCGCCGCTGGCGGAAAGCTCCATGGCAATCGACCCCGGCATCTATGAAGAGAACGTCCGCACCCTCGCGGAACAGCATGTGAAGAAGATTGCCGACGCCGCCCTGGCTGCCGGCGTGGAATGCGAAACCACGACAGTACTGTCGTTCGCTCCGGACGAAGAGATCGTCAATGCCGCCAAGAAGTACGCCTGCGACGTCATCTTCATGGCCTCCCACGGGCGCAGCGGCCTAAGCAGATTATTTCTCGGAAGCAAGACGCAGAAGGTTCTGGCGCATTCCACCATTCCCGTTCTGGTATTGCGCTAACCGCCACAGCCAACAAAAAACCCGGCTTGCTCTATATAGGCAAGCCGGGTTTTCTATTGAAACGCCCGGATACAGGCGCTAATACTCAGGAATTCGGCAACAGCACCCACATCATGCCGCGCTGCTTCATGCCACCCGCCTTTTCGCCGGCTTCATTGCCGAAGCCCCAGAAAAAATCGGCCCGCACCGCGCCGCGAATGGCGCCGCCGGTGTCCTGGGCCAGTACCAGCCGCTGCAGGACCGCGTCGCTATTAGGCTGCGTCGTGGCCAAAAACACCGGCGCACCCAGCGGAATGTGCTGAGGATCAACCGCAATCGAACGCTGCCCGGTCAATGGCAAACCCATCGCGCCCTTTGGCCCCTTGGACGGATCTGCGATTTTCTCTTCCTTGAAGAAGATATAGCTAGGATTGACGTTCAACAATTCGTTCTGACGCGAGGGATTGGCGATCACCCAGGCCTTGATGCCCTGCGCGGACGCCTGCGACAAGGGCATTTCGCCCTTGTCGACCAGATAGCGACCGATCGACTTGTACGGATAGCCGTTCTGATCGGCGTAGGCCAAACGTACGGTTTCCTGAGTGTCGGTCAGCTGGACGCGGCCCGAACCCTGGACCTGCAGGAAGAATGCCTCCACCGGATCATCCACCCAGACCAGTTCCTTGCCCGCCAGCGCGCCGGATTGCAGCAACTCGGCACGCGAGGAATACGGCACCACCTTGTTGCCGACTACGCGCCCGCGCAGGCGCATGTTCTTCAGCTCCGGATACAGGCTGGCCAGGTCGATGGTCAGCAAATCATCGGGCGCCCTATATAGAGGGGTCTGATACGGCCCGCCACGCTTGCGCGAACCGCGCAGCAAAGGCTCGTAGTAGCCGGTCACCAGCCCGGTGTCGCTGCCGTCCGGGTTGAATACCTTGTACGGCGTGAAGCCGGATTCAAAAAACGCGCGAATGGCGCCCTCGTCGTTGGCATTGACCTGGCGCGCCGTGGTGCAGACGTTTTTCCATTCATTGCGGCGGATCAGCGTCTGGCAAGAGGTCAGGAAAGCCGGCCAGGCATCGCGCAAGCTGTCCCGGTCCCAGCCCGGCATGGCGGCGAAACTGCTCTTTTGCATTCCCTGGGCCTGGCCTTCGGGCTGACCCGGTGCGGTCGGCTTGGCCGGCGTCACGGGCGATGTCGGCGTGGCCGGTGGCACCGGGGTCGTTGTACAGGCCGCAAGGGACAGGGCGACGATGACGGCTAATGCGGGTAAACTGCGGCGGATGCTCGTTTGAATAAGTGACATTGAGGAAACATGAAATGTGGTGGTTAATACTCGAAGCCGGCGCAGCCTTCTTTATTTTCGTATTCATCGTCTGGTGGACCATGTTTTCCGGACGCAAACCGGACCGATCCGTTCAGACGAAAAATCCAACCGATAAAAAAGACGACAGCCAGGCTTGAACGCCTGGTGCAAAACGCTTAATGCAGCGTACGCGGCAGCGACAGGATGAACTCCGGGATCTTCACGTCGAATTGCTCGCCATCTTCGGCGACGCAGAAATACTCTCCATGCATCGACCCCTGCGGCGTCTGTAAGGATGTGCCGCTGGTGTATTCGAACTGTTCCCCCGGTTGCAGGAACGGCTGATGACCGACGACGCCCAGACCGCGCACCTCTTCAGCGTGGTTGTTGGCGTCGGTGATGACCCAGTGGCGTGAAATCAACTGGGCCGGCACCTGTCCCGAGTTGACGATGGTGATCGCGTAGGCGAATACGTAGTGCGAACGCGCCGGATCGGACTGCTCTTCCAGATACTGCGTCTTGACCGTCACCGTTAACTCATACGTCGCCATGCGAATTTCCTCGATTTTGTAAAAAGCCTGACCCATTCCACACGAAATCAACCTCAAGTGCAAGGCTTGCAACAAAACCGTACGCGGCGAACGGGTAAAATAGCGCATCTTCAATCGCTCTACAGCCCTATATAAGCCATATCGCCATGCCCAACTACCGTATCGCCCCCAGCATCCTGTCCGCCGACTTCTCCCGCTTGGGCGAGGAAGTCCGCAATGTCGTCGCTGCCGGCGCCGACATTATTCACTTCGACGTGATGGACAACCATTATGTTCCCAACCTGACCATCGGACCTTTGGTTTGCGAAGCCATTCGCCCGCACGTGCAGGTGCCGATCGACGTCCATCTGATGGTCAAGCCGGTAGATCGCATCATTCCCGACTTCGCCAAGGCCGGCGCCAACATCATCACTTTCCACCCGGAAGGCTCCGAGCACATCGACCGTTCGCTGCAACTGATCCGAGACAACGGCTGCAAGGCCGGTCTGGTGTTCAATCCCGGCACGCCGCTGCACTTTCTCGACCATGTCATGGACAAGATCGACATCATCCTGATCATGTCCGTCAACCCAGGCTTCGGCGGCCAATCCTTCATTCCTGAAGCGCTCAAGAAGATCGCGGCAGTCCGTCGTCGCATCGACGAATCCGGCCGCGACATCATGCTGGAAGTCGACGGCGGCATCAAAATCGACAATATCGCAGCCGCCGCCAAAGCAGGCGCCGACACCTTCGTGGCCGGTTCCGCCATCTTCGGCAAGCCGGACTACAAGGCCGTCATCGACGCCATGCGCGGCGAACTGGCCAAGTAATCCGAAGTAATCCGCCCCAAAGAAGATCCCATGCTCGACAACATCAAAGCCGCCATCATCGACCTCGACGGCACCATGCTCGACACCGCGCCGGATTTCCACGTCGCCGTCAATCGCATGCGCGCCGACCTGGGCCTGGGGCCGCTGGCGATGCAGACCATCGTCAATTTTGTCGGCAAGGGATCGGAAAACCTGATGCGCCGCGTACTCGCCGTCGACTACGACGAAGATGGTGTGGAACAGCGCTTCGACGAGGCGCTGGCGTCGTACCAGGAGCATTACCTCGCCATCAACGGCGACTACGCCACGCTCTACCCGAACGTGATCGAAGGCTTGCAAGCGCTCAAGTCCAAGGGCCTGCGCCTGGCCTGCGTGACCAACAAGCCGATCGCCTTTGCGCTGCCGCTGATGGACAAGAAGGGCCTGTATCCCTATTTCGACGTCATCTACGGCGGCGATTCGCTGCCGAAAAAGAAGCCCGATCCGCTGCCTTTGCTGCAGGTTTGCGCAGATTTTGCGCTGCAACCGGTGCAGGTGGTGGCCATCGGCGACTCGTCCAACGACGCACAAGCCGCGCGGGCTGCGGGTTGCCGGGTTCTCAACGTGCCTTACGGCTACAATCACGGCGAGCCTATACACAATGTCGATTCCGATGGTATAGTTCCAACGCTGCTGGATGCAGCGCACCAAATTTCGTAGTGAAAAAGCTTTCTTACTGAACACATACGACAAATGTTTCTCAACAAAAAACTCAACGCCAACAAATCAGCCGCCCCTGAGGCCTGGCTGTGGCGACGCTGGCAATCCTGGGCTAACTAACCCACGTCAGCTGCTGGCCGCTCCCGCTTTTCTTCCCCGCGTGCCAGCAAGTTTTTTGCATCACCCCCTGTTTAAACATATCGCTATCGTCGGCACGCGCTTGCCGGGACGCCTCAAGTCGTCCTGCACCCTGCAACCCGTCTACAATAGCGGTCCTGGAGAGAAACAATGACCGAACTCGAATTCAAATCGCTGGCCTCGCAAGGCTATAACCGCATTCCACTGATCGCCGAAGCCTTCGCCGATCTGGAAACCCCGCTGACCCTCTACCTCAAACTGGCGCAAACCCAGAACGCCGGCAAAAATACTTTCCTGCTGGAATCGGTGGTCGGCGGCGAGCGCTTCGGTCGCTATTCCTTCATCGGCCTGCCGGCCACGACCAAGCTGCGCAGCTTCGGCAACAAGATCGAGGTGCTGAAGAATGACAAGGTCATCGAATCCCTCGAAGGCAATGCGCTCGAGTTCATCGCCGAATTCCAGTCGCGCTACAAAGTCGCGATCCGCCCCGGCATGCCGCGCTTCTGCGGCGGACTGGCCGGCTACTTCGGCTACGACGCCGTGCGCTATATCGAGAAACGCCTGGCCGACAGCGCACCGAAAGACGACCTCGGCCTGCCCGACATCCAGTTGCTGGTCACCGAAGAACTGGCCGTCATCGACAACCTCTCCGGCAAGCTCTACCTCATCGTCTACACCGACCCGTCGCAGCCGGAAGCTTTCAGCAAAGGCCGCCAACGCCTCAAAGACCTGCGCGCCTCGCTGCGCCGCGCCGCCGATGCGCCGGTCACCAGCGGTTCGGTGCGCACCGAAACCATCCGCGAATTCCCCAAGGACGAATACCTGAAAGCGGTCGCCAAGGCCAAGGAATACGTCATGGCCGGCGACCTGATGCAAGTGCAGATCGGCCAGCGCCTGAAGAAATCCTACGTCGACTCGCCGCTGATGCTGTACCGCGCGCTGCGCTCGCTGAACCCGTCGCCGTACATGTACTTCTACAACTTCGGCGACATGCAGATCGTCGGCGCCTCGCCGGAAATCCTGGTGCGCAATGAAACCATCGGCCAGACCTCCGACGGTGAAGCACAAAAGAAGATCACCATCCGTCCGCTGGCCGGCACCCGTCCGCGCGGATCGACCCCGGAACGCGACGCCCAGCTGGCGACCGAACTGCTGGCCGACCCGAAGGAAATCGCCGAACACGTCATGCTGATCGACCTGGCGCGCAACGACATCGGCCGCATCGCCGTCACCGGCAGCGTCAAGGTCACCGACCAGATGGTCATCGAAAAATATTCCCACGTGCAGCACATCGTCTCCAACGTCGAAGGCCTGCTCAAACCCGGCCTGTCGAATCTGGACGTGTTGAAAGCCACCTTCCCAGCCGGCACGTTGTCGGGCGCACCGAAAGTACGCGCCATGGAAATCATCGACGAGCTCGAACCGACCAAGCGCGGCATCTACGGCGGCGCCTGCGGCTATCTGTCGTTCGGCGGCGAAATGGATGTCGCCATCGCGATCCGCACCGGCGTCATCAAGGATGGCACGCTCTACGTGCAGGCCGCCGCCGGCATCGTTGCCGACTCGGTGCCGGAAATGGAATGGGAAGAAACCGAAAACAAGGCGCGTGCCGTTCTGCGCGCTGCCGAACAAGTGCAAGACGGACTGGATGGAGAAATCTAAATGCTGCTGATGATCGACAACTACGATTCCTTCACCTATAACATCGTCCAGTATTTCGGCGAGCTCGGTGAAGAAGTGCTGACCATCCGCAACGATGAGATCACACTCGACGAAATCGAAAAACTGAATCCCGAACGCATCTGCCTCTCGCCCGGCCCCTGCAGCCCGAAAGAAGCCGGCATCTGCATCGACCTGCTCAAGCGCTTCTCCGGCAAGCTGCCCATCCTCGGCGTCTGCCTCGGCCACCAGGCCATCGGCGAAGCCTTCGGCGGCAAGGTGGTGCGCGCCAAGCAAGTCATGCACGGCAAGACATCGAAGATCGCTCATACCGGCGTCGGCGTGTTCAAGGACATTCCCAGCCCCTACACCGTGATCCGCTATCACTCGCTGGCCATCGAGCGCGCCTCGCTGCCCGACTGCCTCGAAGTCACTGCATGGACCGACGATGGTGAAATCATGGGTGTGCGCCACAAGGAATTTGATTTGCAGGGCGTGCAATTCCATCCTGAATCGATCCTTTCCGAACACGGCCACGCTTTGCTGAAGAACTTCCTGACCGGCACGGCCCGCTCTTGAACGCCGCCGTCCCGTTGACATCATCCGAGAACGTCATGTCCATCACGCCACAAGAAGCCTTACTGCGCTGCATTGAGCACCGCGAAATTTTCCACGACGAAATGCTGACGCTGTTCCGCCAGATCATGAGCGGCGAAATGTCGCCGGTCATGATCGCCGCGCTCACCATGGGCCTGCGCGTCAAGAAGGAAAGCATCGGTGAAATCGCCGCCGCCGCGCAAGTCATGCGCGAGTTCGCCACCAAGGTGCCGATGGCCGACACCACCAATCTGCTCGACATCGTCGGCACCGGCGGCGACGGCGCGCATACCTTCAACATTTCCACTGCGTCGATGTTCGTCGCCGCCGCCGCCGGCGCACGCGTCGCCAAGCACGGCGGCCGCAGCGTGTCGTCGTCGTCCGGCAGCGCCGACGTGCTCGAAGCGCTGGGCGCCGACATCAACCTGCAACCGGAACAAGTCGCGCAATCGATCGCCCAGACCGGCATCGGCTTCATGTTCGCGCCCAACCACCACGCCGCCATGAAGCACGCGGCGCCGGTGCGCAAGGAACTGGGCGTGCGGACCATCTTCAACATCCTCGGTCCGCTGACCAACCCGGCCGGCGCGCCGAATATCCTGATGGGCGTGTTCCATGCGGATCTGGTCGGTATTCAGGTACGCGTGCTGCAACGCCTCGGCGCGCAACACGCGATCGTGGTCTGGGGTCGCGACAATCTCGATGAAGTCACGCTGGGCGGCGCCACCATGATCGGCGAGCTGGTCAACGGCGAGATCCGCGAATATGAAATCCATCCGGAAGATTTCGGCATGAGCATGTTCGCCAGCCGCAACCTGCAAGTCGCCAACGCCAGCGAATCGAAGGAAAAAATCTTCGAAGCGCTCAAGGGCGTGCCGGGTCCGGTGCATGACATCGTTGCCATCAATGCCGGCACGGCGCTGTATGCAGCCGGTGTTGCGACTTCGATCGAAGAAGGCCTGAACAAGGCGCGCGCAACCATTGCTTCAGGTGCAGCGCTGGCCAAGCTTGAGCAGTTTGTGAATGCGACGAAGCAACTGGGTGGCAAGAAGTAGTTCTTGAAACCCGTATTCAACACTCCTATTCGGAACTGATCTTTCTCTGACGGAAAGGCGCACCCCATGATTCCCCTGAACGATTTGCTGATCTTCGCGCTGGCCGCATTGGTGCTGGTGCTGACTCCCGGCCCCAACATGATGTATTGCGTATCGCGCTCGATTTGCCAGGGGCGTGCGGCGGGAATGATTTCCTTGTTGGGGGTGGCGGCCGGTTTCGTGGTGCACATGCTGGCGGCGACCTTCGGCCTGACGGCCTTGTTCCTGGCGGTGCCGCTGGCCTATGATCTGATCAAGTATCTGGGCGCGGCGTATCTGCTGTGGATGGCGTGGAATGCGATCAAGCCGGGTGGCGCGTCGCCGTTCCAGACGCAGGATCTGCCGCATGACAGCAATGCGACCCTGTTCCGCATGGGTTTCCTGACCAATCTGCTCAATCCCAAGGCGGCGATGTTCTACATGTCCTTTCTGCCGCAATTCATCCATGCCGAACACGGCCACGTGATGCTGCAAAGCCTGACGCTGGGCGTGACGCAGATTGCCGTCAGCTTCACCGTCAACGGTTTGCTGATCCTGACAGCCAGCGCCATCGCCGGTTTCTTCTCCAGCAATCCGGGTTGGATGCGGGTGCAGCGTTATGTCATGGGACTGACGCTTGGCGCGCTGGCGTTCCGGCTGGCACTGGATCAGCGCAAGTAACATCAATATGCAATCAAGGAATTTTCATGTCTGACATCCTCAACAAAATCCTCGATGTCAAAGCCGAGGAAGTCAAAGCGGCCAAGAAGCACCGCGACCTAGCCAGCCTGCGTCGCGACGTCGAATCCGACACCGAAGCACGCGCGCAATTGCGCGGCTTCGAAGCAAGCCTGCGCGGCAAGATCTCTGCGGGCAATGCCGGCATCATCGCCGAAGTAAAAAAAGCCTCGCCGTCCAAAGGCGTGATCCGTCCTGATTTCAAGCCGGCCGAGATCGCCGTCAGCTATGCCGCCCACGGTGCGGCATGCCTGTCGGTGCTGACCGACGTGCAATTTTTCCAGGGCGCGCCGGACTACCTCAAACAGGCGCGCGCCGCCTGTGCGCTGCCGGTGCTGCGCAAGGATTTCATGATGGATCTGTACCAGGTCTACGAAGCGCGCTCCTGGGGCGCCGACGCCATCCTGCTGATCGTGGCCGCGCTCGATCACGGCCTGATGGCCGAACTGGAATCCTGCGCCCACGAACTCGGCATGAGCGTGCTGGTGGAAGTGCATGACGGCGTTGAGCTCGACGCTGCACTGAAACTGAAGACCGCGCTGCTGGGCATCAACAACCGCAACCTGCGCACCTTCGAAACCACGCTGGATACGACACTCAATCTGTTGCCGCGCATTCCGTCCGACAAGCTGGTCATCACCGAATCGGCCATCGCCACGCCGGACGACGTCAAGCGCATGCGTGACGCCAAGGTCAATGCCTTCCTGGTCGGCGAAGCCTTCATGCGCGCGCCGGAACCTGGTGTCGAGCTGGCGCGCTTGTTTGCCTGAACGCCTGATCACTCTCAGGTAACAAAAAAGCGGAGCCCGAAGCTCCGCTTTTTTTACGCCTGCAACTTTGCCATTTGCTTAAGCAGAGAAGCCGCCGTCAATGGTCAGACTGGCGCCGGTGATGTAGCCGGCTTCAGGACCTGCCAGATACGCCACGAAGCTGGCGATTTCTTCAGCCTTGCCGTAGCGTGGCAGCGCCATCAGGCCTTTCAGCGCGTCAGCGAAATCGCTGTCGGCCGGATTCATGTCGGTATCGACCGGACCTGGCTGCACGTTGTTGACGGTGATGCCGCGTGGACCGAGGTCGCGCGCCAGGCCCTTGGTCAGGCCGACGATGGCCGACTTGCTCATGGCGTACACGGCGCCGCCGGCGAACGGCATACGGTCGGCATTGGTACTGCCGATGGTGATGATGCGGCCGCCTTCACGCATGAAGCGCACGGCTTCCTGGGTGGCGACAAATACGCTGCGCACATTCACGTCCAGGGTGCGGTCCAGGTCTTCCAGCTTGAAGTCCTCCACCGGGCCCATCGCCAGCACGCCGGCGTTGTTGACCAGGATGTCGAGGCGGCCGAAGGTTTCAGCGGCGATGCGAATGGCTTGTTGCAATGCTGCGCTGTCCGAGCTGTCGGCCTGGATTGCCAGTGCGCGGCCGCCCTTGGCTTCGAGCTTGCTGACCAATGCCTGCGCCTTGTCCGGCGAGCTGACGTAGGTGAAGGCGACGATGGCACCTTCCTGTACCAGACGCTCGACGATGGCTGCGCCGATGCCGCGGGAGCCGCCTTGCACGAAGGCAACTTTGTTGGACAGGTTCAGGTTGGTGTTGATGTTTGCAGTCATGATATTGCTCCTTGATTGAGTAAGAAAATAAGTAAAAGAATGAAAAGCTGGCCTGCGGTTTTCGTTGCGTTTGGTTTGAATTCCGTTTGGCTTGGAATGAAGTATGGGACAAGCATTATGTTTAAACTAGATAGCAATAACTATCTACTTTTTAAACATTATGTTTAAAATAGAGCCATGGAATCCTTAACCAGCATTGAGTGTTTTGTCGCCTCCGCCGAGGCCGGCAGCTTCTCCGCAGCCGCGCGCCGGCTCGGTCTGACGTCCGCCGCCGTCGGCAAGAACGTCGCCCGGCTTGAATCCAACCTGGGCGTGCGGCTGTTCCAGCGCAGTACACGCAGCCTGCGCCTGACCGAGGCGGGCGAAAGATTCTTGCAGGAAGTCAGCGGCGGCCTGTCCAGCATCCAGAGCGCGGTCGCCAACCTGGCCAGTTCCGGCGGCCAGCCGGCCGGCGTGCTCAAGGTCAGCATGGGCACCGGTTTCGGCCGCGAATACATTGTGCCGCTGCTGGGCGGATTCCTGGAACGCTATCCGGCCATCTCACCGGACTGGCATTTCGACAACCGCCCGGTGGATCTGATTACGGAAGGATTTGATGCGGCCATCGGCGGCGGCATCGAACTGCCGCCCGGCATCGTCGCGCGCGAGCTGGCGCCGGCGCACCGGGTGTTGCTGGCGTCGCCGGCCTACCTTGCGTCGCGCCCGGCCATCCACACGCCGGAAGACCTGGTCCAGCACGACGGCATCCTGATCCGCTCGCCGCAAACCGGCCGTATACGTTCATGGACGCTGCGCAATGGCGACGGCGTGCAGGCGCCGATTGACCTGAAGGTGAAGATGACCATGAGCGACCCCAACGCTGCCTGTGAAATCGCCGAGATGGACATGGGCATCACCCTGACGGCGATGCCGCACGCGGTGGTCTACCTGAAGAAGGGAACGCTGGTGAGGGTATTGCCGGACTGGTATGTCGACGGCGGCATGTTGGCGCTCTACTTCGCCGCAGCACGGCTGTTGCCGGCCAAGACGCGCGTATTCGTCGATTATGTAGTGGAACATTTTCGCGCCGAGCAACTGGCGCAGCGATTCACAGCGTCCTGAAAAATCAGCGCTTCTTCGCTGTACCGCGTACGCCGCCGCCAAGATTGTCGCCGGCGTCTTTGGCCAGGCTGCGATAGCCGAGCGCCGAGCACAGTGTCAGCACACCGGCCATGGCAAACGCCCAATGGAAATCGGTGACGGAGAAATCCGCTTCACCACCGGCTATGTTCACCACGTCGGCGCCGCCATTGAAATATGACGCCACGCGCAAGGCCAGCGCGCCAAACGCAATCCCCATCCCTATCGTCATCTGCTGCGCGACGCTCCACAACGTAGAGGCGGCGCTCTTCTGCGCTTCGCTGACGTCGGCGTAGGCCAAGGTCGCCAGCGTGGTGAACTGCATCGAGCGCGACAGACCGTAGATGAAGATCGTCATCAGCACCACCGGCACCGGCGTGGTTGCGGTGAGCAAACCGCAGGCCAGCACGAACACGCCCGCGATCGCCGCGTTGTTCAGCGCCACGCGACGAAAACCGAAACGCTGCAGCACGCGCGTAGTGAACATCTTCATGCCGAGGTTGCCCAGCGCGCTGGCCAACAACAGCAAACCGGAATGAAATGCCGACAAGCCGAAGCCGATCTGGAACAGCAGCGGCAGCAGATACGGCACCGCCTCGATGCCGATGCGCGTGAATGAACCGGCCACCACAGTCACATTGAACGTCGGCACCTTGAGCGTCGAATAATCGAGCAGAGGATGTTCGCGGCGCATGCCGTGGCGATACGAAAACACGCCGAGCACGATGCCGCCGGCAATGAACAATATGGCGACCAGCAAATTGGTTTCGCTATGGCTGGCCAGTTCGGTGCCATACAAGAGCGACGTCAAGGCCGTGCCGCTGAGGAAGAAACCGACCATGTCGAGCGGCTTGCGCTGGTTGCCGCGCTCGTTGGGAACGATGCTGAGCACCGCGATCAGGGCCGCGATGCCGAACGGCACGTTGATCAGGAAGATCCAGTGCCAGGAAAAATAGGTGGTGATGAATCCACCCAGCGACGGCCCCACGACGGGCGCCACAATCGCTGGCCAGGTGATTGTGGAGATCGCCTTCATCAGCTTGTCCTTGCTGGTGTTACGCACCACGATCAGACGCCCGACCGGCACCATCAGCGCCCCGCCCATGCCTTGCAAGATACGCGCGGCGGTGAATTCAAAGACATTGCCGGAAATCCCGCACAGCACCGACGCCAGCGTAAAGATGACGATCGCAGAAGCGAACACCGTACGCGATCCGAGCCGGTCAGCGATCCAGCCGCTGATCGGGATGAACACCGCCAGCGTCAGCATGTACGCGGTCATGCCAAGGCTCAGTTCGTTCGGTCCGACCCTGAACGCCTGCGCCATCTGCGGCAACGCCGTCGCGATGATGGTGGTGTCGAGGTACTCCATGAAGAAGGTCGCCGCCACGATGAACGGCAACCAATGTGCACGCGATGGAGTCTGTGCGGCTGTCATTCTTGTTCCATCCCCGTTTTTATTTTTTTGAATTTCAGTACTGAGAGATCAACGGCGGATCAGTAACGCAGGAAGTGCAACAACACCTGCACCACGATGACTCCGCCGATCAGGCCGCCGCCAAAATACACGATCACGCCCAACAGCAGATTGGTGCGGCGCTGTTCGGCCACCAGCTTCCGGAGCAACTCGGCGTTCTGGTCGTGCTTGCCGCCTTCGGTCGCCATCGTCAACGCCTGATGCGCCAGGCGCGGCAACTGCGGCAACAAACGGCTGTAGCGCGGCACTTCAACCTTGAGCTGCTGAACGAAACCACGCCAGCCGATCTGCTCGTTCATCCAGCGTTCCAGATACGGTTTCGCGGTCTTCCACAGATCGAGTTCGGGATCGAGCTGGCGTCCGAGGCCTTCGACGTTGAGCAGCGTCTTTTGCAGCAGCACCAGTTGCGGCTGCACTTCGACGTTAAAGCGACGCGAGGTCTGGAACAGGCGCAACAGCACCTGGCCGAACGAGATGTCTTTCAGCGGACGATCGAAGATCGGTTCGCAGCAGGCGCGCACCGCCGCTTCGAGTTCATCGACGCGCGTATCTTTCGGCGCCCAGCCGGATTCGATGTGCGCTTCGGCGACACGCTTGTAATCGCGCTGGAAAAACGCCAGGAAATTCTGCGACAAATAATCCTTGTCGAAGTCGGTCAGCGTGCCGACGATACCGAAATCGAGCGCGATGTAGCGGCCGAAAGTGGCCGGCGCGGTCGACACCAGGATATTCCCCGGATGCATGTCGGCGTGGAAGAAGCCGTCGCGGAACACCTGCGTGAAAAAAATCTCGACGCCGTCGCGCGACAGTTTGCTCAGGTCCACGCCTTCCGCCTGCAGACGCTCGGTCTGGCCGATCGGAATGCCGTGCATGCGTTCCATCACGATCACCGACGAGGAGCAATAATCCCAGTACATCTCGGGCACCATCAGCAACTCGGAATTGGCGAAGTTGCGGCGCAGCTGGCTGGCGTTGGCGGCTTCGCGCATCAGGTCGAGTTCGTCGTGCAGGTATTTGTCGAACTCGCCGACGACTTCCTTGGCCTTGAGCCGGCGGCCGTCGGCCCACAGGCGCTCGACCCAGTCGGCGGCGATGTGCATCAGGCCGATGTCGTGGTCGATGGTGCTGCGCATGCCCGGCCGCAAGACCTTGACGGCGACTTCGGTGCCGTCTTTCAGCGTGGCGAAGTGCACCTGCGCAATCGAGGCGGACGCAATCGGGGTGCGATCGAAGCTGGCGAACAGCACATCGGGATGCGCACCCAGCGACTTCTCGATCTGCGCAATGGCGAGGTCGGAATCGAACGGCGGCACGCGGTCTTGCAGGCGCGTCAGTTCATCGGCGATATCCAGCGGCAGCAGGTCGCGCCGCGTCGACAACACCTGGCCGAACTTGACGAAGATCGGGCCGAGGTCTTCCAGCGCGCGGCGCAGGCGTTCGCCGCGCGGCGTGGAAATGTCGCGCCAGAAAAAAATGCCGTTGAGCAGGCGCGTGATGCGCGGCGTGTCAAAACCGGAGATGGCGATTTCATCGAGGCCGTAGCGGATCGCCACGCGTACGATCTTGAACAGACGCAGGGAACGCAGAAACATCAGCGGCGCTCCAGTTTCTCTATCCGCTTGGACAGGCGTTCGAGATCGTCGCGCAGCTTGACGACCTCGCTGGAAAATTCACTCATGACGTACGGGCGGATCAGCATCGGTTGTTCTTCCAGGAAGTATTCGGCGACATTTTCGGCAAGTTGTCTTTGCGTGGTCTGCGCCGCAGCGGCCATCGATTTGGCGCCGGAGACGATGCGCGTGGCCGCGATATCGCCGACCACCTTGCCGAGGTCCTCTTCCGCGTCCCAGCGCAGCGACTGACTTAGTTGCGAAATCGCATTGGCGAAATCGGCGTCGCCTTCGATCCTGACGTAGGACACGGCGCGCTCGCGGTTGGCCAGTATCAGTGGCAAATCGGACAACTTCAGGTGGATGGTCACGGCGGGCACGGCGTTCTCGTCGGCATTCTTGAGAAAGCCGTCGCCGGTGACGGTGAGCATCAGTTGCGCCACACCAGCGTCGATGCAGGCGGTCTTGTCGCGGTGGCCGATAAGCCTGGCCTGCGCCCACGGCTCTTGCGCAAGCAAATGGTTGATGACGGCGGCGGCTGGACGCAAGAGGGAAGAGAGCATGGGAGTTCGCGGCATCAAAAAAGAAAACCGCCCGAGGGATGTCGGGCGGTTTCAAGTTTAACAGTTCTTGGCGCTGCTCAGTAACTCGCAGCTTACACCTGCTGGATACCTGCCAGCACCCAGCCGCCTGCGCCGTTGAGCGGCTTGGACAGATTCCAGATTTCAGCGAACGGTTCGGCCGAAGCGTCCGGCGCCTCCTTGATCAGGCCGGTGAATTTGATAGTAGCCAGGTAATCGTGCTCCAGCGTTTCAATGCCAAGCAGTTCGCCGTCGATCTGCACGACGTCGGTGTTGTTGGCGGCGCTGCCGCGCTCCTGCAGTTGCAGGCGCAGTTCGCCGAACATTTCCGGCGTGGTGAATTCGCGGATGTCGTTGATGTCACCCTTGTCCCATGCCGCCTGCAAGCGGATGAAATAGGTCTTGCCGTTGCGCACGAAGCCGGCCACGTCGAAGTCCGTAGGGATGCCCCAGGGGATGATCGGCGCATTGGCTGCATTTGCGGACGCCGGGGACGAACCGAATTCATTGTTACCTAGTCGCGGCGCAGGCGCCTGGACGCCGACCGGCTCGATGCGCGAACCGATTTCAGGCGTATAGACCGACGGCTCCGCAGCGCTGGCGTAGGCCGGCTGCGGCGTGAAGCCGTTGTTGCCGGCGCTGCCCGTATTGCCGCCACTCTTGCGCGTGAACATGCGGAACAGGAACATCGCCACGAAAGCCAGCAGCGCCACCATCAGGATGGTGCTCAGCATGCTTGCCATGGCGCCGCCCATGCCGAAGTGCGACAGCAGCGCGCCCAGGCCGAGGCCGAGTAAGGCGCCGCCGAGGATGCCCTTCCATGGGCTGGCCGGTTTTGGTGGCACCGACTGCGGCGTGGCCGCCGGCGCGGCCGGTTTGGCGGGCGCGACATTGGATGGCGACGGAGATTGCGACGGACGCGTCGGCACTTGGCGTGCATAGTTCGACGATTGCTTGCCGAACGAACCACCACCACCGAGACGCTTGGCTTCGGCGCCCGACATCGCGACGGTCATGGCCGTCACTGCCAGCATAAGGATGACGAAGAATTTTTTCACGCAAAGCTCCTACACGAATTATTTCAAGCCCAAGGCTCAGAGTTTGATACCCGTATGCAAGGCGGCGACGCCCGCAGTCAGGTTGTAATACTGCACACGCTCGAGGCCGACGTCTTCCATCATCTTCTTCAGCGTTTCCTGATCCGGATGCATGCGGATCGATTCGGCCAGGTAACGATAACTTTCGGCGTCATTGGCGACTTTCTGTCCCAGCCACGGCAGCACCGAGAAGGAATAGACGTCGTACGGTTTCTTGAGCGGCTCCCATACCTTGGAAAACTCCAGCACCAGCAGCTTGCCGCCCGGTTTCAGCACACGGCGCATTTCCGACAAGGCAACATCCTTGTGGGTCATGTTGCGCAGGCCGAAGGCCACCGACACGCGATCAAAGTAATTGTCCGGAAACGGCAGCTTCTCCGCGTCGCACAACAAGGTGGGGGTCGGGATGCCCTTATTCAATAGGCGGTCGCGACCAACGCGCAGCATCGATTCGTTGATGTCGGTAAGCCAGACTTCGCCGTTCGGACCGGCCTGCTTGGCGAAAGCCTTGGACAGGTCGCCGGTGCCGCCGGCGATGTCCAGCACCTTGAAGCCGGGACGGATACCGGCCTGGGCGATGGTGAACGCCTTCCAGATCCGGTGCAGGCCGGCCGACATGAAGTCGTTCATGACGTCGTATTTGGCGGCGACGGAATGGAAGACTTCGGCGACCTTGTGTACTTTGTCTTCTTCTGCGACGGTCTCGTAACCGAAGTGGGTGGTGTTGGTCATGTGGCAACCTGAATTAAGTAATACGAAAGTAAGGCGACATTATAAGGCGCGGTCCGCGACGCTCAATGATGATGACCGCAAGCGCTGCCGCCGGCTGCACTCATGTCCTGGTCGCGCCCGCTTTCGCGCGTGAAGCCCGCGGCTTCCAGTTTTTGCAGATAGGTTTCCCACATCGCATCCTGGTCGCGTCCGAGCTGGTACAAATAATCCCAGGTGAAAATGCCGCTGGAATGCTCGTCCGAGAAGATCGGTTTGATGCCGTAATTGCCGACAGGTTCGACGCCGACGATGCCGACTTCACGCTTGCCGGTCTGCAGGGTTTCCTGGCCGACGCCGTGGCCGCGCACTTCCGCCGAAGGGGAATACACGCGCAGCAGTTCGAACGGAATGGAAAACTGGGCGCCGTCGTCAAAGGCGACTTCCATCACACGCGATTGCGTGCGGACCTTGAAGGATACGGGCGTGGGACCGGAGCTCATTGCGGGCGCTTCCTATTGTGTGAGGTGTCTTGCGGGATGCGGATGACGGCGATTATGCGCAGTCAGGCTGCAGCCGCCAATGCCAGTTCGCGGACAATTGCTGCACGCAGTGTCGGCAGCAAAGCGGTGCGTTCAGCGATAGATGCGGCAGCGCTGTCGCGACGCACCTCGGCCCACACGGGGCTGGGGAAATGCGCGTCGTCGAGATAGCGGGGAATCACATGCCAGTGCACGTGAGGCGTCATGTTGCCGAGGCTGGCGACGTTGATTTTTTCAGGCTGCATGACTTCACGCACGGCGGTTTCGACCGCCCACACCGCAGACATCACGGCGCTGCGTTCGGCCGGTGCGAGGTCGGTCATTTCCTTGATGTGGCGGTTCCAGATCACGCGGCAAAAGCCGGGGTAAGCCGGCTCGTCGACCAGCACGACGCGCAGGCTGCCGTTGTTGAACAGCAGCTCGCCGCCGTCGCCGTCACACAAGTCGCAAACATTCGCCATGCTTACACCAGCACGCGTTCAATGCCGCCGTTGTTGGCGCGGGCCACGTAATCCGGCAACCAATTTTCGCCGAGCAGGTGCTTGGCCATTTCGACCACGATGTAATCGGCGGTGGTGCCCGAATCTTCGTTGTAGCGCGACAAACCCTGGAAGCACGACGGGCACGAAGTCAGGATCTTGACGTCGCCGTCGAAGCCGTCGGCGCGCACCTTGTCGGCGCCCTTGCGCATCTCTTCTTCCTTGCGGAAGCGCACCTGGGTCGAGACATCCGGACGGGAAACGCCGAAGGTGCCCGACTCGCCGCAGCAGCGATCGTTCTTCTCGATCTTTTGCGCGTCGATGGTGGTGATCAACGAATTGACCGTCTTCAGCGGATCCTGCAATTTCATCGGGCTGTGGCAAGGGTCGTGGTACATGTAACGGGTACCGGTGACGCCTTCCAGGCGCACGCCCTTTTCCAGCAGATATTCGTGGATGTCGATGATGCGGCAGCCAGGGAAGATCTTCTCGAATTCATACCCCTGCAACTGGTCGTAGCAGGTACCGCAGGACACCACGACGGTCTTGATGTCGAGGTAGTTCAGCGTGTTGGCCATGCGATGGAACAGCACGCGGTTGTCGGTGATGATCTTCTCGGCCTTGTCGAAATCGCCGCTGCCGCGTTGCGGATAGCCGCAGCACAGGTACCCCGGCGGCAACACGGTCTGCACGCCGACATTCCACAGCATCGCCTGCGTGGCGAGGCCGACTTGCGAGAACAAGCGTTCCGAACCGCAACCCGGGAAGTAGAACACCGCTTCGGTTTCCGCCGTGGTGGTCTTCGGATCGCGGATGATCGGCACGATCTTGTCGTCTTCGATGTCCAGCAGCGCGCGCGCGGTCTTCTTCGGCAGGTTGCCAGGCATCTTCTTGTTGATGAAGTGGATCACCTGCTCCTTGATCGGCGCCTTGCCGACCGTGGCCGCAGGTTTCTGCGTCTGCTTGCGGGCGAACTTCTTGAAGATGTCGTTACCCAGGCGCTGCGCCTTGAAGCCCCAGTCGGTCATCACTTTGCGCGTGGCATTGATGGTGGCCGGATCGGTGGCGTTGAGGAAGAACATCGCCGCGGTAGTACCGGGGTTGAACGATTTCTTGCCCATCTTGCGCAGCAGATTGCGCATGTTCATCGAAACGTCGCCGAAGTCGATGTCAACCGGGCAAGGCGTCACGCACTTGTGGCAGACGGTGCAATGGTCGGCGACGTCTTCGAACTCTTCCCAATGCTTGATCGACACACCGCGGCGGGTCTGCTCTTCGTACAGGAAGGCCTCGACCAGCAACGAGGTCGCCAGAATTTTATTGCGCGGCGAATACAGCAGGTTGGCGCGCGGCACGTGCGTCGCGCACACCGGTTTGCACTTGCCGCATCGCAGGCAGTCCTTGACGCTGTTGGCGATGGCGCCGATGTCGCTTTGCTGCATGATCAGCGATTCGTGGCCCATCAGGCCGAACGACGGCGTGTAGGCATTGGACAGGTCTGCTTCAAAGCCGGGCAGGTTCAGCAGCTTGCCCTTATTGAAACGGCCTTCCGGATCGACGCGCAATTTGTAGTCGCGGAACTCGCTGATTTCATCTTCGGTCAGGAATTCGAGCTTGGTGATGCCGATGCCATGCTCGCCGGAAATCACGCCGTCCAGCGAACGCGCCAGCGCCATGATGCGCGCCACGGCTTCGTGGGCGTCCTGCAGCATCTGGTAGTGATCCGAATTGACCGGCAAATTGGTATGCACGTTGCCGTCGCCGGCGTGCATGTGCAGCGCCACGAACACGCGGCCGCGCAGCACGCGCTTGTGAACCGCGTTGCATTCTTCGAGGATCAGCTTGAAGGCGCCGCCGCTGAAAATCTGACGCAACTGGGCGCGCACTTCCTGCTTCCACGACACACGCACGGTGCGGTCCTGCACGACGTGGAACACGTTGGCGTCAGGCTGCTCAATCAGGCGCTGGTCGAACACCGGCAACAGCTTGTCGAGGCCAAGCGCCGCCATTTCGCCCTTGGCCACTGTAAGCGGCTTGTCGAGGTTGGCAAGCAGATAGCTCCAGCGCGCTTGGGTCTTGGCGATCAGGTCTTCGGCCTGGTGCACGCGATCTTCCAGCATTTCCGCAGCGGGAATGTCTTCGCCTTCGGCGTCGTCGCTCTTGCCCAGCGGCAGGTTTCCCTTGACGAAGAAAGCATTGAGTTCGTCCAGGAACTGCAGCTTGTTCTTGATCGACAGTTCGATGTTGATGCGCTCGATGCCGTCGGTGTACTCGCCCATGCGCGGCAATGGAATCACAACGTCTTCGTTGATCTTGAAGGCGTTGGTATGCTTGGCGATGGCGGCGGTACGCGAACGGTCGAGCCAGAATTTCTTGCGCGCCTCCGGGCTGATCGCGACGAAACCTTCGCCGACGCGATTGTTGGCCATGCGGATCACTTCCGAAGCGGCTTGCGCCACGGCGTTTTCGTCGTCGCCGACGATGTCGCCGATCAGCACCATCTTCGGCAGCACGCCGCGTTTGGATTTGGTGGCGTAGCCGACTGCGCGCAGGTAGCGCTCGTCCAGATGCTCGAGGCCGGCCAGGATGGCGCCGCCCTTTTTGGTTTCGGCGTCGAGGTAATTTTTGATTTCGACGATCGATGGAATCGCATCGCGCGCCTGGCCGAAGAACTCGAGGCACACGGTGCGCGTCTGCTTCGGCATCTTGTGCAGGATCCAGCGCGCCGAGGTGATCAGGCCGTCGCAACCTTCTTTCTGAATGCCGGGCAAACCCGACAGGAATTTGTCGGTGACGTCCTTGCCCAGGCCTTCCTTGCGGAATTTGCGGCCGGCGATTTCGAGAATTTCGGTTTTGAAGACTTCGGTCTTCTGGCCCTTTTCGCCGGGATGCGACCACTCCAGCTTGAAGCTGGCCAGTTCGACATCGTGGATCTTGCCGAGGTTGTGATCCAGGCGCGTGACTTCAAGCCAGTCGCCTTGCGGATCGACCATGCGCCAGCTGGCCAGGTTGTCGAGCGCGGTGCCCCACAACACGGCCTTCTTGCCGCCGGCGTTCATGGCGACGTTGCCGCCGATGCACGAGGCTTCGGCAGAAGTCGGATCGACCGCGAAGACGAAACCGGCTTTTTCAGCGGCGTCGGAGACGCGCTTGGTGACCACGCCGGCGCCCGAGTAAATCGTCGCGTACGGTTTGTCGAGGCCGGGCAGGACTTCCATCTCGACGGCGCCGAGCTGTTCCAGTTTTTCAGTGTTGATGACGGCCGACATCGGCGTCAGCGGAATCGCACCACCGGTATAACCGGTGCCGCCGCCGCGCGGAATGATGGTCAGGCCGAGTTCGATACAAGCCTTGACCAGGCCGGCCATCTCGTCTTCGCTGTCGGGCGTGAGCACGACGAACGGATACTCGACGCGCCAATCGGTGGCGTCGGTCACGTGCGAGACGCGCGACAGGCCGTCGAACTTGATGTTGTCCTTGGCAGTGTAGCGACCCAGGACCTTGGTGGCGCGTTTGCGCAGGTCGTAGGTGTGCTTGAATTCTTCGCCGAAATCGGCGATAGCCTTGCGTGCGGCCTTGATGAGCAATTCCACATTGGCGCTGCGACGTGCACTATCAGCAGCAGCGGCCTCACCCGATTCAGACTGATTGACGTCGATGCGGCGCTTGTCCACTTCGGCCAAGCGATGATGCAAGGCTTCGATCAATGCAGCGCGACGCTTGGGATTGTCCAGCATGTCGTCCTGCAGATACGGGTTGCGGCGCACCACCCAGATGTCGCCCAGCACTTCATACAGCATGCGCGCGGAACGGCCGGTCTGGCGCTTGCTGCGCAACTCGTCGAGCACGCGCCATGCGTCTTCGCCCAACAGGCGGATGACGATTTCACGGTCGGAGAACGAGGTGTAGTTATACGGAATTTCGCGCAAGCGCGTGGGGCTGGCACCTTGCGGTGCATCAGTGAGCAAAGCCTGGATTTTTGCGGGGGCGTTCATTAATTTTGGGAAAAAATCTGCTGCCGGATATGCATTTTATCTTATTGCCGTCCCTCGCGAGGGAATGCCCTTACTTTTGGAAGAACAATGCGAAATGGTTCTTATTTTCAGGAAATCGCTACAATTGAGGTGATTTCCGCATCGCAACATGGCATCGGCTATTGGATCAATAAATACAATCAATTTTTAAATATTGATTGCATAAATTTATTATTGATCCATCGCCCCTCACCGGGACCTTCCCTTAGCCCACGGAGAATGCTATGTTGCAAAGACTGATTACCGAAATTCTGGAAAATCTAGCCATCACCCTCGCCGAATACGCCGAGTGCAAGGCTTAGGACAGCCATCCGCCAATCCGATCCCGAGGATGACTGCCATGATACAAGCCCAATTGCGCGAACAATTCCCTGTCGATTCGACACCCGTTGCATCTTCTGTAACTTCTGCATCTTCTTCCCAACCTGGCTTCTGGGCGAGCCTGCGTCTGCGTCAGATCGCCATGCTGGCGGTCGGGCTGGTGTTCATCCTGGTCAAGTCCTACGAAAGCCTGCACGCGTTTTTCCTGATACATCCTGAAGTCAAGCTGGCGCTGATCGGCTCATCCGCTGCGGCCGGACTGACTGCGCTGGGGGCGCTGGGAGTGCTGTTCACGCGACGCATTTCCGAACGCACGCAAGACGTGCTGCTCGGTTATGGCGGCGGCATCATGCTGGCGGCCAGCGTGTTTTCGCTGATCATTCCGGCCATGAACCAGGCGCAGACGCTGGGCTATGAAAAAACCGGCGCGGTCCTCCTGACCGCCACCGGTATCATGCTCGGCGGCCTGTTCGTGCTGGCGATCAATCAGCTGATTCCGCACCAGCATTTCATCGCGCCCAATCCGGCAATCCAGTCGATGCGCACCAGCCGCATCTGGATGTTCGTGATGGCGGTGACGATTCACAATTTCCCTGAAGGGCTGGCCATCGGCGTGGGTTTCGGCGGCGATGAAATGGGCAAGGCGATTGCACTGGCGACCGGCATCGGCATCCAGGACATTCCGGAAGGACTGGTGGTGGCGCTGGCTTTGCGCACGCTCGGTTATTCACCGTGGAAGTCGGCCGGCGCCGGCATCCTGTCAGGACTGGTTGAGCCGGTCGGCGGCGTGCTCGGCGCACTGGCCACCGGGGTGTCGGCCACGGCCTTGCCGTGGGCGCTGGCCGGTGCAGGCGGCGCGATGCTGTTCGTGATCAGCCACGAAGTGATTCCGGAGTCGCACCGCCAAGGCCATGAAACCCAGGCCACGCTCGGCCTGCTGGCCGGCTTCGTGACGATGATGCTGCTCGATACGCTGCTAGGCTAGCCAGTTGGCGATGCTGCGCCAGAAGCCGTCCGGCACGTTCAGCAGCAGCCATGTCATGAACAGGTAGCGCAGGAATTTACCGACCATCATGTAAAACACCGACGGCCAGAACGGCAGCTTGAGCCAGCCGGCCAACGTGCAGATCGGATCACCCACGCCCGGCAGCCAGGCCAGCAGCATGGTTTTGGGGCCGAAGCGTTCTAGCCAGTGGAACCAGCGGCTGCTGCGCTCACGCGCAAAAGTCTGCTTGGCGCCGTAACCCATCCAGTAGTCCACCATTCCCCCCAGCGTATTGCCGACGGTCGCCACCAAAATGACCGGCCAGAACATGTCGCCGTTGGCCTTGATGACGGCGAACACGGCCGGCTCCGAGCCCAGCGGCAGCAGCGTCGCCGAAATGAAACTGATGAAGAAGACCGACGTCAGCCCGACAGTCGGTACGGCAAGGAAATTCAACAACCACAAAATGGCGGATTCAATCATGCAGGTCCGGTAAGGATGAACGGTGGGGAAATTGGCGCGCCGACTCAATGGTTAGCGCAGTTTGACCGCAGATGACAGCAAAAGCCGATTTTACAAGCCGGAAAACCGGCGTCTCATATGCTGCATCCGCATGCGGATATAAGCCTGTCAGTCGCCTCCATTATAATGATCAGTTCGCCGCGCCCCGCGTTTCCCGATCCTAAAGGGACAAACAACGGGGAAAACCGCATGAAGATCGCCGTCCCGGACGGCGCATCCACCGTGCCTTTAGCTCCTTTAGCTGACTATGACCACCGACTATCTGCAAAAAATCCTTACCGCCCGTGTCTACGACGTTGCCATGGAAACGCCGCTGGAAATTGCGAACACGCTGTCGCAACGGATGGAAAACCGGATTTACTTCAAGCGCGAAGACATGCAGAGCGTGTTCAGCTTCAAGCTGCGCGGCGCCTACAACAAGATGGCGCATCTGCCGCCGGCGCAACTCAAGCGCGGCGTGATCTGCGCCTCGGCCGGCAACCATGCGCAAGGTGTCGCGCTGTCGGCCGCCAAACTCGGTTGCCGCGCCGTGATCGTGATGCCGACCACCACGCCGTCGGTCAAGATCGAAGCGGTCAAGGGCCGCGGCGGCGAAGTCGTGCTGTTCGGCGACTCGTTCACCGACGCCTACAACCATGCATTGACGCTGGAAAAGAAACTCAAGCTGACCTTCGTCCATCCCTTCGACGACCCGTACGTCATCGCCGGTCAGGGCACCGTCGGCATGGAAATCCTGCGTCAGCACGCGGATCCGATCCACGCGATTTTTGTCGCCATCGGCGGCGGCGGCCTGATCTCCGGCATCGCCTCTTACGTCAAGGCGGTGCGTCCCGACATCAAGATCATCGGCGTGCAGACCACCGATTCCGACGCCATGGCGCGCAGCATCAAGGCCGGTCGCCGCATCACCCTGCCCGACGTCGGCCTGTTCTCGGACGGTACTGCGGTCAAGCTTGTTGGCGAAGAAACTTTCCGCATCACACGCGAGCTGGTGGACGACATCATCCTGGTCGACACCGACGCCGTGTGCACCGCCATCAAGGATATTTTCCAGGACACGCGCAGCATCGTCGAGCCGGCCGGTGCGCTGGCCGTGGCCGGCGCCAAGGCCTACATTGAACGCGCCAAGAGCAGCAAGAAGCCGATCAAGAACCAGTCACTGATCACCATCGCCTGCGGCGCCAACATGAATTTCGACCGCCTGCGCTTCGTTGCCGAAATGGCCGACGTCGGCGAAGCGCGCGAAGCGGTCTTCGCTGTGACGATTCCCGAAGAACACGGCAGCTTCAAGCGCTTCTGCGAAGTGGTCGGTCCGCGCAACGTGACCGAATTCAACTACCGCATCAGCGATGCCAAATCGGCGCATATTTTCGTCGGCATCCAGACCAGCAGCGCCGACGAACCGGCCAAGATTGCCAAGTCCTTTGAGAAGAACGGTTTCAGCACGCTCGATCTGACGCATGACGAACTGGCCAAGGTGCACATCCGCCATCTGGTCGGCGGCAAGAGCTCGCTGGCGCAGGATGAATTGCTGTATCGCTTTGAGTTCCCCGAGCGTCCGGGCGCGCTGATGCGCTTCCTCAGCACTATGAATCCGAACTGGAACATCAGCCTGTTCCACTATCGCAACCAGGGCGGCGACGTCGGCCGTATCCTGGTCGGCCTGCAGGTGCCGAAGAAGGAAATGAAGACCTTCCGCGCCTTCCTCGACAACCTCGGCTATCGCCATTGGGATGAGAGCAAGAACCCGCTGTACAAACTGTTCCTGGGCTGATGCCGCCCGCGACGTAATAGAGATTTCAGAAGTACGAAGGAAGCAAGACCATGACACACGCTCATACCGCCAACTCTCCCGACACCTCGCCGCTGGGCAAGTCGTCCGCCTATCCGGACGCCTACGACCCGTCCCTGCTGTTCCCGATTCCTCGCCAACCCAAGCGCGATGAACTCGGCGTGACCGGTACGCTGCCGTTCTTCGGCGTCGACATCTGGAATGCATATGAAGTGTCATGGCTGAACCAGCGCGGCAAACCGCAAATCGCGATTGCCACGTTCATGATCCAGGCCGATTCGCCCAACATCATCGAATCGAAGTCGTTCAAGCTTTATCTGAACTCCTTCAATCAGACGCGCCTCGACGATCAGCAAGCATTGGTGGCGTTGTTGCAGAAAGATTTGTCGGCGGCGGCCGGTGCCGGCGTGCAGGTGACACTGACCGAACCGGGCGCATTCTCTGCGCTGCAAATGGGTGAGCTGAGCGGCATGCTGCTCGATCGCCTCGACATCGAAGTCGTCGATCACCATCCGAATCCATCATTGCTTTCGGCCAATCACGATGAAGCAAGCGTTGAAGAAACACTGCTGTCGCATCTGCTGAAATCCAATTGCCCCGTCACCGGTCAGCCGGACTGGGGCAGCGTGCAGATCCATTACGTCGGCGCACCCATCAATCAGGAAGCACTGCTGAAGTACCTGATCGGTTTCCGCGAGCACAACGAATTCCACGAGCAATGCGTGGAGCGCATTTTCGTGGACGTGCTGCGCCAGTGCCGTCCGCAAAAACTGGCGGTCTACGCACGCTACACGCGCCGTGGCGGCCTCGACATCAATCCGTGGCGCAGCAATTTTTCGGCTGCACGCGCGCCGTCCAATCTGCGCAACGCACGTCAGTAGGCCGTCGCCGGCGGCGCTTTTTAAGCGGCGTCAGTTTTTTTGTTACAAAACCATTACATCCCGCAGCCTCCTCCGTCACCCCCTGCCCTCGCGGCAGGCAGCGTGATCACGCCATTCTGCCGCAACATTTGGAAACGATTTATCCGCATTGCATAAAACTTCTTGTGCAATGATCCTGTCTCACTCCCGACTCCATCGCCAGGCAATGCTCGTCCCAGGCATCGCCTCGCCGATTTTTCCTGGCGAGGAAGTCTGGTCCGTTTCCTGTCGGCATCTGCCGCGCCATGTGCAATCGACCGTCAACACCTTCAACAAACAGCCAATAAAAATATGAGCCAATCACTTCTCTCCTTTTCCGCTCCCCGCGTCTTGCTCGCGGGTGTCTTCGCGATGGGTTGCGCAGCGACGTCGCTGCCCGCCATGGCGCAACAGAGTGACGAATTCAGCTGGTGGCAATCCGTCAAGGATCACGCCTCGGAGATCGTCGACAAGGGCGACGACGCAATCTACGTTTCGGGGCTGGCGCATCACGGCCGCAGCACCTACACCAAGGAAAAGCTCGACCAGCTCAATGAACACGCCTGGGGCCTCGGCTACGGCAAGACCATGCGCAACGAGCGCGGCAACGACGAGTCGCTCTATGGTTTCGTGCTCAAGGACTCACATCGCCACCCGCAAATCATGGCCGGCTATGCGTACGAATGGGTTTATCCGATCGGCCGCACGCCGCTGGAACTGGGCATCGGCGGTACCGCCATGCTGATGAGTCGGCAGGACTATTTCGGTGGCGTGCCGTTCCCGGTACCGCTGCCGCTGGCTTCGATCGGCACCAAGAAAGCCAAGGTCATGTTCGCTTACGTGCCACGCCTGTCGTCGAACAAGAACAGCGGCGACGTGTTGCTGGTTTTTGGACGCATCGAGATGTAATTTCGACCTGGGCGTTTCGCCTGTAAAGCAAGCCTGTCGCGCCGCTGCGGCGGCTTGCCGGGCTTCTTCCCGGCAATACTGTTGTTTGCATTGAAGCAACGCCGGAATTCATTGCGTAACTCCCAAAGAAGCCTATAATCCTGCACAAAAGCCTATCTAGCGCCTTCTTTTGTGTCATGACAAATCTTGCAAAAATCCTGTCCCCAGAGAACGTCATTCTGGACCTAGAAGTCTCCAGCAAAAAACGAGCATTCGAACAAGCCGGACTTACTTTTGAAAACAACAGCAGCATCGCCCGTTCGACCGTTTCGGAAAACCTGTTTGCGCGCGAACGACTCGGCTCGACAGGACTGGGCCATGGCGTTGCCGTCCCGCATGGCCGCATCAAGGGGCTGAAAGCACCTCTGGCGCTGTTCATGCGCCTGGCCGAGCCGATTCCTTTCGAATCTCCCGACGGAGAGCCGGTCAAGTTGCTGATCTTCCTGCTCATTCCCGACAACGTCACCCAGCAGCATCTGGAAATCCTGTCCGAAATTGCAGAGATGTTTTCGGACAACGCCTTCCGCAATGAATTGATCTCCGACCCGGATCAGGCGTCAGTCTATTCGCGCCTGGTGACCTGGCAGCCATCGCTGGAAAAAACCAATTAAACGAAGCGTCGCGAACGATGCGATGTTTTCGCACCGGTTGCTCATACAGCCTCAATCACGCCATTGACCGCCCTATCGGAATCGGAGAACCATGCCTTCATTTACCGCGTTATCGATACAGCAACTGTATGAAGAAAATCGCGAATCGTTGCAACTGGGCTGGTTTGCCGGGTTCCCCGGCGGTGAACGTCTGATCTCCGGCGACGCCGCCTCCGCCGCCGACCAGGTCGGTCACCTGAACCTGATCCACCCCGGCCGCATCCAGGTCTTCGGCCATCAGGAAACCGAGTACTACCAACGCCTGTCGAACACCTCGCGCGCCTATCAGACCGCGGAGCTGGTCGCCGGCGAACCACCCGCCTTCATCATCGCGCAAGGCCTGGCGACGCCGCCCGATATCCTGGCGATCTGCGACGAAAAGAACATCCCGCTGTTCTCGACGCCGCTGCCGGCCGCGCAAGTCATCGATTACCTGCGCGTCTACCTGTCCAAGAAACTGGCGCAGCAGATCACCATGCACGGCGTCTTCATGGACGTGCTCGGCGTGGGTGTGCTGATCACCGGCGAATCCGGCCTCGGCAAAAGCGAACTGGGACTGGAACTGATTTCGCGCAGCCACGGCCTGGTGGCCGATGATGCGGTCGAATTCGCGCGCATTGCCCCAAACATGATCGAAGGCCGCTGTCCGCCGCTGCTGCAAAACCTGCTGGAAGTGCGCGGCCTCGGCCTGCTCGACATCAAGGCCATCTTCGGTGAAACCGCAGTGCGCCGCAAAATGCGCCTGAAACTCATCGTGCATCTGGTCCGCCGCAGCACGCTGGAAGAAAACTACGAACGCTTGCCGCTCGACGCGCAATTCGAGGACGTCCTCGGCTTGCCGATCCGTAAAGTGGTCATCCCGGTGGCGGCAGGCCGCAATATCGCGGTGCTGTTGGAAGCGGCTGTACGCAATACCATCCTGCAACTGCGCGGCATCGACACGCTCAAGGAATTCATCGATCGCCAGCGCAAGGCGATGAACGGCGAGTAAGCACGGCCTGGCAAAGTAAAGTCCGGTAAAAAAATTTCCCGCGCAGTACAAACAGCCCGTGCACGCGTTAAGCTGACAAGACACTGACCTATACTCAGGCTTGGGGTATCATCATACTCATGCGTATCGTCCTTATTACCGGCATATCCGGCTCCGGCAAATCGGTGGCTCTCCACGTATTGGAAGACGCCGGGTATTTTTGCGTCGACAACCTGCCGCCGGCACTGCTGCGCAGCCTCGTGGAAACACGCCTGAAAGAGGGCGACGAGGCCATGGCCGTGGCCACCGACGCGCGCAGCGCCGACTCTCTGGCCGGCCTCGGCCCGGATATCCAGTGGCTGAAAGACCAGGGCCACGACGTCAAGGTATTCTTCCTGACCGCCACCACGGAATCGCTGATCACGCGCTTTTCCGAAACGCGCCGCAGCCATCCGCTATCGCATCGCCTGCTGCCCAATCAGAATCCAAGCGATCGCATGACGCTGACCGAGTGCATCCACAAGGAGCGTGAAATGCTGAGCGTGGTCGAAGGACTTGGCCACGTGATCGACACCTCCGGCCTCAGCGCCAACAAATTGCGTGCCTGGATCCGCGATCTGATCGACACCAGCCGCGCCAGCCTGACGGTGCTGTTCGAATCCTTTGCGTTCAAGTTCGGCGTGCCGCTCGATGCGGACCTGGTGTTCGACGTGCGGGTGCTGCCCAATCCGCATTACGATCTGCGGCTGCGACCTTTGACCGGGCGTGACGCGCCGGTGATTGAATTCCTTGAGGATTTGCCGGCGGTGCAGGATCTGCTCGCGGACATTCGCAACTTCGTGGAAAAGTGGCTGCCCTCGTTCAAACGCGACAATCGCAGTTATCTCACCGTCGCCATCGGCTGCACCGGTGGGCAACATCGCTCGGTGTACATCGTCGAGCAGTTGGCGAAATATTTTTCCGAGCAGGAAAACGTCGTGGTGCGACATCGCCAGCTCAGCTGACGCAAGACCAACAACGCGGACCGCTTCAGTTCAGCAAGTCGTCTGTCTGCAATACACCCAACAATAATTTCTTGACCGGCGCCGGCAAAGGCGCATCGGCCAGTTGGGCGATCGGATACCAGACGTGGACCGATTCCGCGACGCGTGGAAGACGCTTCTCCAGCACAACCTGGTACGGTGAAATGTGCAGTTTGAAATGCGTAAAGACGTGCGAGAACGGCTGCAGTTTGCGGCATGCCGCGATGGCACCGAAGGGTTGAATCGCGCTCTCCACTGCCGCGCCGAAGGTATCGGCATCGGAACTCAGCGGCAATTCCGGCAAGGACAGCAGACCACCCCAGATACCGCTGTCGGGACGCTGCTCGAGCAACACTTCATTGCCCTCGCTGATCACCAGCATCATGGTTTCTTTTTCCGGCACCGCCTTCTTCGGCTTGCGCACCGGCAGTTCCGCCGTACGGCCGGTCGCCAGCGCCACGCAGCGCGGCGCCAACGGACAGCGGTCGCAGGCCGGCTTGCCGCGCACGCACAAGGTCGCTCCGAGATCCATTAATCCCTGCGTATAGGATTCCATGTCGGCCTGCGGCAACAGCGCCACCGCGCGCCGCCATAGCTGATCTTCGACCGCTTTGGCGCCGGGAAAGCCTTCTACGCCGAACACGCGTGCAAACACGCGCTTGACGTTGCCGTCCAAAATCGCGGCGCGCTTGCCATAGGAGAATGCAGCGATCGCCGCTGCCGTCGATCGGCCGATGCCGGGCAAATCCGCCAGCAATTCGGGATCATCCGGAAAACGGCCGCCGTATTCCGCCGCCACGCGCTGCGCACAGCGATGCAGGTTGCGCGCGCGGGTGTAGTAGCCGAGTCCGCTCCAATGCGCCATCACCGCTTCGGACGGCGCCGCCGCGAGACTTTCTACGGTAGGAAAACTCTGCAGGAATTTCTGATAATACGGAATCACCGCCGTGACCTGCGTCTGCTGCAGCATGATTTCGGACAGCCAGATGCGATAGGCGTCGCGTGTGTTTTGCCACGGCAGGGCGTGGCGACCATGCTGTTTCTGCCAGCCGATCACCGCGGCCGAAAAAGTCGGATCGGCGAAATCCTGCGCCGCCTCAGTATTCTGGAGAACGCGCTTCATCGCTGGCAGACCACGCAATAGAAGGTGGACCGCTGGCCCTGCTTGATCTGCCTGATCGGCGTGGTGCAAATGAGGCAGGCCAGTCCGGTGCGGTTGTAGACGAAATAACTTTGCTGGAAATAACCCGACTGGCCGTTGACGGCGATGAAGTCGCGCAAGCTGCTGCCGCCCTGCTCGATGGCGGCGGCCAGCGTCTCGCGAATCGCGAGCACCAGCTTTTCATAGCGCGGCAGGCTGATTTTTCCGGCAGCCGTCTTGGGATTGATGCCGGCCTTGAACAGGCTTTCCGACGCATAGATGTTGCCGACGCCGACCACGATGTCGCCGGCCAGCAGCACCTGCTTGATCGGCGCGCTGCGGTTGCGCGTCTGGCGATGCAGTTCGCGCGCGGAGAACTTGTCCTCCAGCGGCTCCACCCCGAGCCCGCGCAGCAGCATATGCTCTTCGATGTCGCCGTCGGCATTGTCATGCCACAACACGGCGCCGAAACGACGCGGATCGGTCATGCGCATGATGTTCCTGACCGGCTTGCCCACCTCGAGATCGAAATGGTCGTGCTTTTGCGGCACGATACCCGGAGGCAGAATGCGAAGATGTCCCGACATGCCCAGATGCACGATCAGCGTGCCATGGTCGAAATGGATCAGCAGGTATTTGCCGCGGCGCCCGGTCGACCGGATGACACGTCCGGCAAGCCGCTCGCTCAGGTCCACGGGAAACGGCCAGCGCAATCCGCTGTGGCGCATCACCACTCCCGCAACCGTCTGCCCCTCGAGATGGGGAGCGACGCCGCGCCGGGTGACTTCTACTTCGGGTAATTCGGGCATGGAACGATGACTTCTCTGGCTGATATGAACTGGCTATCGGGACAACAAATGAGGGCGCATGCGGATAAACACAAGACGGCTATGATAAGACACATGCGATGCGGGCACATGCGGGCACACGCGAGCAGATGGTTTACACTCGCTTACACCAAGAAGCATGCCGTTGAGCGTAAAATTAATATTTGCCTGCCCGCTTGTTCATTCTTGCCGGATTATTTCCAGATTACTCAGGATTACACTTGAAAAAACCTCTCGCCATTGTAACGCTCTCCCTCATGCTTTCCGCATGTGCAAGCCTGCAGCAACCCAGCGAGACCGATGCGGCTCCCGTTGCGGGCGGCAAGAAACAAACCCTGGTCAAGGCCTCGCCGGCGCGCAAGGGACAAGCGAAGGCCAAGGCCCAGCAGCCGGAGGACGTTATCCCGCCGACCGAGCTCAGTGAAGAAATCCTGTTCAAGATCCTCAGTTCCGAAATCGCTTTCCAGCGCGGACAGTGGCAGGCAGCTTATGTGACCCTGCTGGGCACGGCGCAGCAAACCCGCGATCCGCGCCTGGCCAAACGCGCCGCCGAAATCGCCCTGGCGGCGCGCCGTCCGAACGAAGCGCTGGCGGCCGTGCGTCTGTGGACAGAACTGGCGCCGCATTCGGATGAAGCACTGCAAAACTATCTCGGCCTGATCATGTTGGGCGACAACATCGGAGAAATCCAGCCGCTGCTGACGCAACGCCTGGCCGAAGCCGCACCACAGGCACGCGGCCCGATGATCCTGCAAATCCAGCGCCTTCTGAGCCGTGCACGCGACAAGACCGCTGCATTCAACATCCTGGAAGCAGTAACCGCGCCTTATCCAACGCTGGTAGAAACCCACCTGGCGCTGTCGCAGGCCGCGTTCACCAACCGCGACGCAGTGCGCGCGCGCGACGAAGCCAACCAGGCGCTCAAACTCAAGCCGGACTCCGAACTGGCGATCCTGACGCTGGCGCAAGTCATCCAGGATCCGGCTGAAGCCATGAAGCTGGTGTCCGATTTTCTGAAAAAATATCCCGATGCGCGCGAAGTCCGCATCGCCTATGCACGCGGCCTGGTTGAACAAAAGCAGTACGAACAGGCACGCAGCCAGTTCCAGACGCTGCTCAAAGACGACCAGGAAGATCTGACTACGCTGTTCGCGCTGGGCATCCTGAACGTGCAGACCAATCATCTGCCGGAAGCCGAAACCTACCTCAAGCGCTACCTGCAGGTGCTGGCGACGCAGCCCGAAGATGAGCGAGATCCGACCCAGGCGCTGCTGTTGCTGTCGCAGATCGCAGAAGAACGCAATGACGTACCGGGCGCACTGAAATGGCTGGAACAGGTTGAGCCTGGCGAAGCCTATATTAATGTACAAATCCGTCGCGCCCAGTTGCTGGTCAAGCGCGGCGATATCAACGGCGCGCGCGCTGTCTTGCAACAGGCGCAAGCCGAAGCCGGCAACGACCGCGAACAAATGCAACTGATCCAGGGCGAAGCCCAGGTCCTGCGCGACGGCGAGCGCTACCAGGACGCAGCCGACGTGCTGTCGGCCGGCCTCAAGCGTTTCCCTGACAGCACCGACCTGCTGTACGACTACGCCATGGTCACTGACAAAACCGGCAACTACAAGGACATGGAAACCGCGCTGCGCAAGATCATCGAACTCGCACCCAACAACCAGCACGCGTATAACGCGCTCGGCTATTCGTTTGCCGATCGCAATATCCGCTTGCCGGAAGCGGTTACGCTGATCAAGAAAGCCGTGCAGCTGGCGCCGGAAGACGCCTTCATCGCCGACAGTCTGGGCTGGGCTGAATTCCGCCTGGGCAACCTTGAGGAAGCCGAAAAGGAACTGCGCCGCGCCTACGGCCTGCGCCCCGACCCGGAAATCGGCATCCACCTCGGCGAAATCCTGTGGGTTCGTGGCAAGCAGGAGGAAGCCAAGCGCCTGTGGCGCGAAGCCCAGTCGAAAGATCCGAAGAACGACGTCCTGAAGAGCACGCTGGATCGCCTCAAGGTGCAGTTGTAACACCAGCGACGATTCACTGCCGATTCAAGGATACGATCCCCTCATGATGCGATTTTTCAAACACGCGGCGGCCGGCAGCCTGGTGCTGCTGGCTGCCGGTTGCGCCAGCCTTGCACCGCAAGATGCCAGGGACAACGGGCCGGCACTCGAACGCCGCTACAGCGATGCCATCGATCTCGGCGGCCGGCTATCGGTGCGCTACGAACAGGATGGGCGCGAGCAGGCCGTGCACGGCAGCTTCACCTGGAACCAGAGCGCACGTCATGTCGTCGTCACCCTCCTGTCGCCGCTCGGCCAAACCCTGGCCACGATCGACATCAAGCCCGGCATTGCCGTATTGACACAATCGGGCAAGCCACCGATGACCGCGACCGACGTCGACATTCTTACCGAACAGGCACTCGGCTGGCCCTTGCCGATCTCGGGCCTGCGTGACTGGCTGCAAGGCTTCGGCCGCGGCGCAGACGGCAAGCTGTTCGTGGCCCAGCCTGCCGCCGACACCGTGCGCCGGACCACACGCGACGGCTGGAACCTGAGCTACGGCGAATGGCTGGAAGGCGCAGCCAACACTGCCGCCAACCATCCGAAACGCATCGACCTCGCGCGTGAAACCAAACAAGCCGGCCCGGTGGCCATCCGTATCGTGATCGACAGCTGGAAAGCCGCCGGCCTCCAATAACAAGGAAGCCATCGCCGTGTTGACGGCCGTCCATCCGTTTTGCAGAACCATTCCATGCCAGCAAGCCTTTTCAACTGCCCCGCCCCGGCCAAACTGAACCTGTTCCTGCACGTGACCGGCCGTCGCGCCGACGGCTATCACCTGCTGCAAACCGCATTCCAGCTGATCGACCGCAACGACACGCTGGATTTCAGCGTCCGCGAGGATGGCGTCATCCGTCGCACCAACGACATCCCGGGCGTACCTGCCGACACCGACCTGGTGGTGCGCGCCGCACGCCTGTTGCAGGCCGCCGGTGGCAAACCAGAGCTGGGCGCCGATATCACCGTGCGCAAGCAGTTGCCGATGGGCGGCGGCCTCGGCGGCGGCTCGTCGGACGCCGCCACCACGCTGATGGTGCTCAATCATCTGTGGCAAACCGGCCTGACGCGCGCGCAACTGATGGCGCTGGGCCTGCAACTGGGCGCCGACGTGCCGTTTTTCGTGTTCGGCGGCAATGCCTTCGCCGAAGGGGTGGGCGAAGAGCTTTTACCTCTGAAAACCGCCGATTGTTGGTTCGTGGTGATCGAACCGGGCGTGTCGATTCCCACCGCGATAATTTTTTCGTCGCAGGAATTGACAAGGGATACGAAAGTGGTCAAAATAACGGACTTTCCTGAAGCGCATAATCTTCTTCACAGCGACTTCGGAAAAAACGACTTAGAAGTGGTGGCTGCCAGGCAGTTTCCTCCTGTCGCTGAAGCCCTCAAGTGGCTCAAGGCATTTGGGAACGCAAGGATGACCGGATCCGGCGCTTGTGTGTTCTGTGCTTTTGAACATGAACATCAGGCCGATGAAGTGCTGAAACAAATGCCTTCACAATGGACTGCGTGGAAAGCCAAAGCGATGCAGGAACATCCTCTCGCCCATTTGACGAAGTCGTAGCCAAGAATTGGTTTGACGGTGGATGACAGACGATGCAGGAAGCAAGTGCAGCAGATCATTCAGCGGAAAACAGCAGATTGCGTAGGGGAATCGCCAAGTTGGTTAAGGCACTGGATTTTGATTCCAGCATTCCAAGGTTCGAATCCTTGTTCCCCTGCCATTAAAATTTGGGCAATATCGAAGCGCCCATCAAGAAATAGAAAAGCCAAAGAGATAAGCCGCCAACGCAAGACTGTACCAGTCAAGCATTGTCGGCTTTTCGACTTTTAAACGATTGCATTCAGGGATACCCACATGGCAAACGAAAACCTGATGGTTTTTACCGGCAGCGCCAATCCGGAACTGGCGCAAGGCGTCGTTGAAAAACTCGGTATCCCTCTGGGCAAGGCCAATGTGTCGAAGTTCTCCGACGGCGAAGTGATGGTCGAGATCAACGAAAACGTCCGCGGTAAAGACGTCTTCGTGCTGCAGTCCACCTGCGCGCCGACCAACGACAACCTGATGGAAATCATGATCATGGTCGACGCGCTCAAGCGCGCATCGGCCGGTCGCATCACCGCCGCGATTCCTTACTACGGCTATGCGCGCCAGGATCGCCGTCCGCGTTCAGCCCGTGTTGCGATTTCGGCAAAAGTCGTGGCCAACATGTTGCAGGAAGCCGGTGTCGAACGCGTCCTGATCATGGATCTGCACGCTGACCAAATTCAAGGTTTCTTCGACATTCCGGTCGACAACATCTACGCATCGCCGATTTTGCTGGGCGATCTGGTGAGCAAGAACTACGACGACCTGCTGGTCGTGTCGCCTGACGTCGGCGGCGTGGTGCGCGCCCGTGCGTTGGCGAAGCGCCTCGGCTGCGATCTGGCGATCATCGACAAGCGCCGCCCGAAGGCGAACGTGTCGGAAGTCATGAACATCATCGGCGAAGTCGAAGGCCGCAACTGCGTGATCATGGATGACATGGTCGACACCGCCGGCACGCTGACCAAGGCCGCCGAAGTGTTGAAAGAGCGCGGCGCCAAGAAAGTCGTCGCCTACTGTACGCACCCTGTGCTGTCCGGCCCGGCGCTGGATCGCATCGCCAATTCGCCGCTGGATGAGCTGGTCGTCACCGACACGATTCCGCTGTCGGACGCCGCCAAAGCCTGCGGCAAGATTCGCCAACTGACTTGCGCCAGCCTGCTGGCCGAGACGTTCAAGCGCATCAGCAAGGGCGACTCGGTGATGTCGCTGTTTGCAGAATAAGTTTTTAAAGATTCAGATTCAGTTTTAATCCTGCCGTGCAAACGGCGGGATCCTTGAATCCCCTGGTCGCGGGGGATTTTTAACGCGAGACGAAAGTCCCGCAACCTTTGGAGTTTCACATGAAAGTTATCGCATTTCCACGCAAAGAGCAGGGGACCGGAGCGAGCCGCCGCCTGCGTATTGCTGGTCAAACACCAGCCATCGTCTACGGTGGCACAGCTGCACCGCTGAACATCGCTCTGGACCACAACGCGCTGTACCACGCGTTGAAGAAAGAAGCCTTCCACTCGTCGATCCTCGACCTGGAAATCGAAGGCAAGGTTGAACAAGTTCTGCTGCGCGACTTCCAAGTCCACGCATACAAGCAGCTGGTTCTGCACGTTGACTTCCAACGCGTCGATGCGTCGCAAAAGATCCACGTCAAGGTGCCTCTGCACTTCGTGAACGCTGACGTCTCGCCAGCCGTCAAGCTGTCGTCGGGCATCATCAGCCACGTCATGACCGAACTGGACATCTCCTGCCTGCCTAAGGATCTGCCGGAATTCGTTTCCGTCGATCTGTCGAAGCTGGAAGTCGGCCACTCGATCCACTTGGCGGACCTGCAATTGCCAAACGGCGTGACCGCTGTTTCGCAAGAAAACCTGACAGTTGCTACCGCTTCGGTACCAGCAGGCAAGGTTGAAGCTGAAGGCGAAACACCTGCAGCAGGCGACGCTGAAGCGAAGTAATCTTCGATTCCGCAAAGCATCAGCAGCAAATAAAAAACCCGCTTCGGCGGGTTTTTTATTGTCCTTATTTTTCTATTCATTCACCGCTGAAACAGCGGTGAGGAATACGCAATCAATCGCAATCAGCTCAGCCAGGATTTGCGCTTGCGCGCCGCGGCGGCCGGCTTGGCTTCCGCCGTCAATGCAAACTGCGGCGCATCGTCGCTCCTGAGCTTGACCGAAAAACTCATCAGCTCGTCGCGCCGGAACACGTGCAAGGCCACCACATCGTTTTCACGATAGCGCGCCAGCAAGCCATCCGCACCCGTCGGCGGCACGCGCAAACCGTCCAGCGCCACCAGCTTGTCGCCGGCCGACACGCCGGCGCGATGCCCTGCCCCGCCTTCATAGACATTCGCCACCTTGGCGTCAGCGCCGTCGCGCACCACACGCACCCCCAGGGAAGGCTTGCGGTCCTTGCGGGCGTCCTCGAACTTGATCGCCATCTCAGGCAGCAACTGTGCAAACGGCAAGTCTTCGACGCCGCGAATGTAGCGATCGAAGAAGCGCTTCAACTTGACGCCGCTAACGGCTTCGAACAAGGCCTCGGCCTCCTCTTCACCCAGACCCTGACCGCCATTGCGGCTGTAGAACTGACGACCGTATTGCTGCCACAGCGCCAGCATGACGTCGTCGAGCGACTTGCGGCCATTGGTTTCGCTGCGAATCGTCAGGTCCAGCGCCAGCGCCACCAGCGAACCCTTGGTGTAATAGCTGACGATGGCGTTGGGGGCGTTTTCATCCTGGCGGTAGTACTTGACCCAGGCGTCGAAGCTGGACTCCGCCACGCTCTGTTTACGGCGGCCGCTGCCGCGCAGCACGCCGTTGACGGTCTTGCCCAGCATGCCCAGGTACGCGGCCTCGTCGATCAGGCCGGTGCGCACCAGGAACAGGTCGTCGTAATAGCTGGTGAAACCTTCGAACAGCCACAGCAGCGAGGTATAGCCCTCTTCGCGCAGGTCGTAAGGCGCGAACACCGCCGGCTTGATGCGCTTGACATTCCAGGTATGGAAATACTCGTGGCTGCACAAGCCCAGGTAAGTGCGGTAACCATCGCTCAGCTCGCTCTTGCCCTTGACCGGCAAATCGCTGCGTGCGCACACCAGCGCAGTCGAAGCACGATGCTCAAGACCGCCGTAACCGTCGCCGACCACCATGGTCATGAACACGTAGCGCGACATCGGTGCACGCTTTGTCTTCGGCTCGAAGAAGGCGATCTGCGCTTCGCAGATTTTCTGCAGGTCGGCCGACAGGCGCGGCAGATCAAGATTCGGTACCTGGCCTGTGATCACGACATCATGCGACACGCCATGCGCAGTAAACGTTGCGAGCGCAAATGTACCGAGCTCGACCGGATGATCGATCAGCTCGTCGTAGTCGGCCGCGACATAGGTGCCGAAACCGTAGCGCTTGGCCTTCAGCTCCGGCAAGGACGTCGCCACACGCCAGCGCTTGTAGGCCTCGCCTTCCGGACGGCGGATGTCGACGACGTGCTGCGACTGCTCCTGTCCTTCCACGCGCAGGAACACGCTGGTGCCGTTGAAGAAGGCGTGGGTCTGGTCCAGATGCGCGGTGCGCACGGACAAGTCCCAGGCGTAGACCTGATAGCTCAATGTAAGCGGTCCCGCGCAAGGCGCGGCTTTCCAGGTGTGCTTGTCGAGCTTGCGCAACGCCACTTTTTTGCCGCCGGCTTCGCCGCGCAGCTGGACGATGTTGCGCGCAAATTCGCGGATCATGTAGCTGCCCGGAATCCAGGCCGGCAGGGAAAACACCTGGCCGTCGGCGGCCGGCGCATCGACCGTCAAAGTGACGTCGAATACGTGGGCGGCGCAATCGTTGGAAGTGATGCTGTAGCGAATCGGGGTCGTCATGTTATGCGGGGGCCGGCCGTTATGCGGCGCAAACCCGTGTCAGGAAAAGTGAATCAATTGTACTTGAGCAAGCCGCCAATGCGCTGACGGCAAGCTGATTTCGGATGACGTGCGCCATTGACCCGGCACAAAAAGAAAAGCCGGAACGACTGGCGTCGGTCCGGCTTTTGTCGATGCAGCTTCCCGTGTCAACGCGGCAGCAGCGAAGCGCCCATCAGGAATTCGTCCACTGCGCGTGCGCATTGACGACCTTCACGGATCGCCCACACCACCAGCGACTGGCCGCGACGCATGTCGCCCGCGGCAAAGACCTTGTCGACCGAGGTCTTGTAGCAGCCTTCGCCGTCCGTTGTGGCCTTGGCGTTGCCGCGTTGGTCCTTGTCGACGCCGAACGCTTCCAGCACTTGCTGCACCGGCGAGACGAAGCCCATGGCCAGCAGCACCAGATCGGCTTTCATTTCAAATTCGGAATTCGGCACTTCCTGCATCTTGCCGTCTTTCCATTCGACGCGCGCGGCGATCAGCTTCTCGACCTTGCCGTTCTTGCCTTCCAGGCGCTTGGTCGCCACTGCCCAGTCGCGGTCGCAACCTTCTTCATGCGACGACGAGGTGCGCAGCTTGGTTGGCCAATATGGCCAGACCATCGGCTTGTTTTCGCTTTCAGGCGGTTGCGGCATCAGTTCGAACTGAGCGACCGATGCAGCACCGTGACGGTTCGAGGTGCCGACGCAGTCGGAACCGGTGTCGCCGCCACCGATCACGACGACATGCTTGTCGGTCGCCATGATCTGACCCTTGAGCTTGTCGCCGGCGTTGACCTTGTTTTGCAGCGGCAGGAATTCCATGGCGAAATGCACGCCCTTGAGTTCACGACCCGGCACCGGCAAATCGCGCGGCAGTTCGGCGCCGCCGGCGATGACCACCGCGTCGAAGTCCTTCTTCAGGTCGTCAGGCGAGACCGTTTCCTTGGACCAGTTGGTGATGTTGGCAGGGAAGTCCTTGCCCACCAGCGTGCTGGTGCGGAACACAACGCCTTCAGCCTGCATCTGTTCGACGCGCAGATCGATGTGCGACTTTTCCATCTTGAAGTCGGGGATGCCGTAACGCAGCAGGCCGCCGACGCGATCGTTCTTTTCGAACACGGTAACGTCATGGCCGGCACGCGCCAGCTGTTGCGCTGCAGCCAGGCCGGCGGGACCGGAACCGACCACGGCGACTTTCTTGCCGGTCTTGACGGCGGCCGGTTGCGGCGTGACCCAGCCGTTTTCCCAGCCCTTGTCGATGATGAAGTGCTCGATCGATTTGATGCCGACGGCGTCGCTGTTGATGCCGAGCGTGCAAGCCGCTTCGCAAGGCGCAGGACAGATGCGGCCGGTGAACTCGGGGAAGTTGTTGGTCGAGTGCAGCGTGTCCAGCGCTTCCTTGTAGTCGCCGCGATAGACCAGGTCATTCCAGTCGGGGATGATGTTGTTGACCGGGCAGCCGTTGTTGCAGAACGGGATGCCGCAATCCATGCAGCGTGCGCCCTGCACTTTGGCTTCCGCGTCGCCCAGGTGCAGGACGAATTCCTTGTAGTGCTTCATGCGCGTCTGCGGCGCTTCGCTCGCCTCTTTCAGGCGTTCATATTCCATAAAGCCGGTTACTTTACCCATTTTCCACTCACATTCTTCGCTAAGGATAGGCGGCGGGCGATTCTGTCGTTGTCGTTATCAGAATCGCCGGCCTTGCGTTATTTCAGATCTGGCCGAGGATGACGGCTTATGCCGGAACCTTGTCCTTCGGGGCCGCTTTGGCTGCATTGAGTTCGCCCAGCGCACGTTTGTACTCGGTCGGGAAGACCTTGACGAACTTGCCGCGCGACGCCGCCCAGTTATCCAGCAGGTAGCGCGCGCGCGTGCTGCCGGTGTACTTGAAGTGACGCTCGATCAGGCCGCGCAGGATGACTTCATCGGTCTGGCCGTTGCCGCCGCGTTGCAGGCTGTGCCAGATGGCGCGATCGGTCGAGGCTTCCTGTTCAGTGTCGGACAGGACCTTGTCCAGTGCGACCATGGCCATATTGCACTTGCCTGCGAAGTCGCCGGCTTCGTCATAGACGTAAGCGATGCCGCCGGACATGCCCGCTGCAAAGTTGCGGCCGGTGCCGCCCAGTACCACGACGGTGCCGCCGGTCATGTATTCGCAACCGTGATCGCCGGTGCCTTCAACGACGGCAATCGCGCCGGAGTTACGGACGGCAAAACGCTCGCCGACCACGCCGTTGATGAACGCCTCGCCGGAAGTCGCGCCGTACAGCACGGTGTTGCCGGAGATCATGTTGTCAACTGCACGGCCGCGGAACTCGGTGTTCGGACGCACGATGATGCGGCCGCCCGACAAGCCCTTGCCGACGTAATCGTTGCCTTCGCCGACCAGGTCCAGCGTCACGCCGTGCGCCAGGAATGCGCCTGCGGATTGACCTGCGGTGCCTTGCAGCTGGATGTGGATGGTGTCGTCCGGCAGTCCTTCATTGCCGTAACGCTTGGCCACTTCTCCCGACAACATGGCGCCGACGGTGCGGTTCAGGTTGCGGATCGGCGAGATAAAGGAAACCTTCTCGCCCTTGTCCAGCGCGATGCGCGCCTGGGCGATCAGCTTGTGATCCAGCGCCTTGTCCAGACCGTGATCCTGCTCTTCGGTGTGGAAGTACGGCGTTGCGCTGACCGGTTGATAGAAGATCTTGCTGAAGTCCAGACCTTGCGCCTTCCAGTGCCGGATGGCCTTGGTGCGGTCGAGCAGATCGGAACGGCCGATCAGTTCATTGAAGGTACGGATACCCAGTTGCGCCATGATCTGACGCGCTTCTTCGGCGATGAAGAAGAAGAAGTTGACCACGTGTTCAGGCTTGCCGGAGAACTTGGCGCGCAGGACAGGATCCTGCGTTGCGACGCCGACCGGGCAAGTGTTCAGGTGGCACTTGCGCATCATGATGCAGCCTTCGACCACCAGCGGTGCGGTGGCGAAACCGAATTCATCGGCGCCCAGCAGCGCGCCGATGACGACGTCGCGACCGGTCTTCATCTGACCGTCGGCCTGCACGCGGATGCGGTTGCGCAAGCCGTTCAGGACCAGGGTCTGCTGGGTTTCGGCCAGGCCGAGTTCCCATGGCGAACCGGCATGCTTGATCGAGGACAGCGGCGATGCGCCGGTGCCGCCGTCATGGCCTGCGATCACGACGTGATCCGACTTGGCCTTGGCAACACCTGCGGCAACCGTGCCGACGCCGACTTCCGACACCAGCTTGACCGAGATCGAAGCACGCGGATTGACGTTCTTCAGATCGTGGATCAGTTGCGCCAGATCTTCGATCGAATAGATGTCATGGTGCGGCGGCGGCGAGATCAGGCCAACGCCCGGCACCGACACGCGCAATGTCGCGATGTAATCGGTGACCTTGTGGCCCGGCAGCTGACCGCCTTCGCCCGGCTTCGCGCCTTGCGCCATCTTGATCTGGATCTGGTCGGCGGAGATCAGGTATTCAGCCGACACGCCGAAACGACCGGAAGCCACTTGCTTGATACGCGAACGCAGCGAGTCGCCGGCTTGCAGCGGGATGTCGACTTCGATGACGTCCTTGCCGATTTCCGAGGCCAGGGTGGCGCCTTGCTTGATCGGGATACCCTTGAGTTCGTTGCGGTAGCGATTGACGTCCTCGCCGCCTTCGCCAGTGTTCGACTTGCCGCCGATGCGGTTCATCGCGATGGCCAGCGTGGCGTGTGCTTCGGTCGAAATCGAGCCGAGCGACATGGCGCCGGTGGCAAAGCGCTTGACGATTTCCTTGGCTGGTTCGACTTCATCGATCGAGATCGCCTTGGACGGATCGATCTTGAATTCGAACAGGCCGCGCAGGGTCATGTGGCGCTTGGACTGATCGTTGATGATCTGCGCGTATTCCTTGTACGAATTGAAGTTGTTCGCGCGGGTCGAGTGTTGCAGCTTGGCGATCGCGTCCGGTGTCCACATGTGCTCTTCACCACGGATACGGAAGGCGTACTCGCCGCCGGCATCCAGCGCGTTGTTGAGCACAGGGTCGGTGCTGAAGGCGGCGCGATGCAGGCGCAGCGCTTCTTCAGCGACTTCGAACACGCCGATGCCTTCGACGTTCGATGCGGTGCCCTTGAAGTACTTGTCGACCAGCGCCTTGTTCAGGCCGATGGCTTCGAAGATCTGCGCACCGCAGTAAGACATGTAGGTCGAGATGCCCATCTTGGACATGACCTTCAGCAAGCCCTTGCCGATCGCTTTCTGGAAGTTGTAGATCGCTTTCTCGCCCGACAGCTCGCCCGGCAAGCCCTTGGCCATTTCGGTCAGGGTGTCCATCGCCAGGTACGGGTGGATCGCTTCGGCGCCATAGCCTGCCAGCAGTGCGAAGTGATGCGTCTCGCGCGCCGAACCGGTGTCGACCACCAGGCCGGTCGAGGTGCGCAGGCCCTTGCTGACCAGGTGCAAGTGGATCGCGGAAGTTGCCAGCAGTGCCGGAATCGCGACTTGCTCGGAATCCACCTTGCGGTCCGAAATGATCAGGATGTTGTGGCCCGACTTGACCGCGTCAACGGCCTTGGCGCACAGCGATGCCAGGCGCGCTTCGATGCCTTCCTTGCCCCATGCGACCGGATAGCAGATGTTCAGTTCATGCGACTTGAACTTGCCGCCGGTGTGCGCGCTGATGTTGCGCAGCTTGGCGATGTCGGCATAATCCAGCACCGGCTGCGACACTTCGAGACGCATCGGCGGGTTGATGTTGTTGGTGTCGAGCAGGTTCGGACGCGGGCCGATGAAGGACACCAGCGACATGACCATGGCTTCGCGGATCGGATCGATCGGCGGGTTGGTCACTTGCGCGAACAGTTGCTTGAAGTAGTTGTAGAGCGTCTTGTTCTTGTTGGACATGACCGCCAGCGGCGAGTCGTTGCCCATCGAACCGATCGCTTCTTCGCCGGCCGACGCCATCGGCGCCATCAGGAACTTGACGTCTTCCTGTGTGTAGCCGAACACTTGCTGGCGATCCAGCAGCGGAATGGTGGAACCGGATTCGACCGGCTCGGCCTTGAGTTCGTCGAGCTTGACGCGCACCGACGAGATCCATTGCTTGTACGGCTTGGCGTTGGCGTAGGTGTCCTTCAGTTCCTTGTCGTCGATGATGCGGCCGGCGTCGAGGTCGATCAGGAACATCTTGCCCGGTTGCAGACGCCATTTCTGGATGATCTTCGATTCAGGAATCGGCAGCACGCCGGATTCGGACGCCATCACCACTAGGTCGTCATCGGTGACGATGTAGCGCGCAGGACGCAGGCCGTTGCGATCGAGCGTGCCGCCGATGTGGCGACCGTCGGTGAACGCCAGGGCGGCCGGGCCGTCCCATGGTTCCATCATGGCGGCATGGTATTCGTAGAAGGCGCGACGGTTGTCGTCCATCAGGGTGTGGTTTTCCCAGGCTTCCGGCACCATCATCATCATGGCTTGCGCCAACGGATAGCCTGCCATCAGCAGCAGTTCCAGCGCGTTGTCGAAACAGGCGGTGTCGGACTGGCCTTCATAAATCAGCGGGAACAGTTTCTTCAGGTCGTCGCCCAGCACGGCCGACTGCATCACGCCTTCGCGCGCGCGCATCCAGTTGAAGTTGCCCTTGACGGTGTTGATTTCGCCATTGTGGGCGATCAGGCGGTACGGGTGAGCCAGCGGCCACTCGGGGAAAGTATTGGTGGAGAAGCGTTGATGCACCAGCGCCAGCGCGGACACGCAGCGCGGATCCTGCAGGTCCTTGTAATACACGCCGACCTGATCGGCCAGCAGCAGGCCCTTGTAGACCACGGTGCGCGCCGACATCGACGGCACGAAGAATTCCTTGCCGTGGATCAGGTTCAGCGCCTGAATGGCGTGGCCGGACGACTTGCGGATCACGTACAGTTTGCGTTCCAGCGCGTCGGTGACCATGATGTCCGGACCGCGACCGATGAAGATCTGGCGGATGACCGGCTCTTTTTCACGCACGGTCGGCGACATCGGCATGTCCATGTCGACCGGCACGTTGCGCCAGCCCAGCACGACCTGGCCTTCGGCCAGCACCGAGCGTTCGATTTCCTGCTCGCAGGCGATGCGCGACGCGTTTTCTTTCGGCAGGAAGATCATGCCGACGCCATATTCGCCAGGCGGCGGCAGTTCGACGCCCTGCTTGGACATTTCTTCGCGGTAGTACTGATCCGGAATCTGGATCAGGATGCCGGCGCCGTCGCCCATCAGCGGATCTGCACCGACCGCACCCCGGTGGTCCAGATTCTTCAGGATGAGCAAGCCTTGCTCAACGATGGAATGGTTTTTCTTGCCCTTGATATGGGCGATAAAACCGACACCACAGGCGTCGTGTTCATTAGCTGGGTCGTATAGGCCTTGCGCGTGCATAACGGTGCTCCACCACTTTGAGAGTAAGGATTTAAGGATAGTGCACTGCACCCAAATCTTCAATAAGAACAAAAGGGGTCAGAGTAAAATTAAAAACCTCACGATTTTTATTAATTTTTAATTAGGGACAGAGTAACATCATCTATCGCTGAGTTTCTCTAATTGCTTGTATTCATTAAGATTTATCACCTGTATCGTCTACCGCATTTTCTTCTGTGGATGCAATTTCATCCTTTTTCTTCGCCGGCCGGCCTCGCTTTGCCGGACTGACGCGTCGGCTGACCTGCTTTTCCAATCCGCTTTTGTACTCTTCTGCGCCCAAGGCCCAGCCTTTCAGCGTCGCCTGGCTGATCGCATCGACCTCAGCCTGCCCCAGCGACTGTTCCGTCTGCAGCTTGTAAGCGATTTCGCGGTCGAACGGCGTGTTGCCCAACGCCCAATACACGCGATGGTCGGTAATCAGCGGGTCCGGCTTTGCGCCAATGTGATGCATATAGCTCGACCAAGGGTAGTCCAGTGCGCTGCCAACCAGGCCGTTGCGCACCGGATTGAGCTCGATGTAACGACTGCACAGCAGCAGGTAGCGCTCGGCATCCAGCACCGTCGCCTTGTAGCGTCCCTGCCACAAAGTGCCGCTGCGCTGATATTTCTGGTTGATATAGGGCACGTAATACCGGCCTACCCATTGCATCATTCGTGCCAGCCCGTCGGCGTCCACCGGAGTGGCCAGCAAATGCACATGGTCCGGCATCAGGGCGTAAGCATGGATGGCGACCTTGAAGCGCTTCGCGCCTTCCTTGAGCCAGTCGAGGAAAGCAGCATGGTCGGCGGCGTCGCGGAATACAAGCTGGCCGTCATGGCCGCGCTGGATGACATGGTGGGGCTGATGCGGGACAACCAGGCGTGGTAAGCGGGCCATAGCGAAGGATGAAGGAATCAAAGAAAAGGGCCGGAGCGATTCACGATTGTAAATCACTCCGACCCTAATTTATTCAGCCTTTGCGGCCTTGGTAATTATCAGACAGACACTTTCTTTTTGGACAACACCAGACTGATCAGCACCGACGCCAGCAGGATTGCAGCAACCACCAGCAGCGACGCCATCACCGGAATGTGGAACCAGTACGCCAGCAGCATCTTGCCGCCCACGAACACCAGCACCAGTGCCAGACCGTACTTGAGATAGTGGAAACGGTCCGCCACGTCAGCCAGCAGGAAGTACAGCGCCCGCAAACCCATGATCGCAAACATGTTCGACGTGAACACGATGAACGGATCGGTAGTGATCGCGAAAATCGCCGGAATGCTGTCGACAGCGAAAACCAGGTCCGTCACCTCGATCAGGATCAGCACCAGCATCAGCGGCGTGAAGTAGCGCACGCCGTTGCGCATGGTGAAGAACTTCTCGCCGTCGTACTCATTGCTGATGCGCATGTGCCTGCGCAGGAATTTCAACAGCGGGTTGTCGTTGAGGTCGCTCTCCTTGTCCGCGAAGATCAGCATCTTGATGCCGGTCACGATCAGGAATGCGCCGAACAGGTACATGATCCAACTGAACTGCGCGATCAGCCATGCGCCCAGCAAGATCATCACGGCGCGCATGATGATCGCGCCGACCACGCCGTACAACAACACGCGCCGCTGCATTTCCGCCGGCACCGCGAAGTAGCCGAAGATGACCAGGAACACGAAGATGTTATCCACCGACAGCGACTTCTCAATCAGGTAGCCGGACAGGAATTCCAGGCTCTTCTGGTTCGCGAATTCACGCCCGATGCTGTGATCCAGATACCACCACAGCAAGCCGCTGAACAACAGCGCGAGCATCACCCACGCCACCGACCAGCCCAGCGCTTCTTTGACCGTCACCTTGTGCGCATGACGACCGCCCAGCACCAACATGTCGAACGCCAGCATGCCCAGCACAAACACGATAAAGCCGCCCCACATCAGCGGACTTGCAAAACTTTCTACGCCGTTCACGGTATTTCCCCTTTGTTATTGAAGTGCATTGTTACGTCAGTCGAAATCGAAGATCTCGCCCAGAAAACCCTTCTTCTTGCGCGACCGGTAGTCCGAATGGTCCTTGTAGTCGCGACCGTGGCCGAAGCGGTCGTCGTAGCCACGCTGTTGCTGCGGCTGTTGCGGCGGCGCGTATTGAGGTGGTGCCGGCGCTCGGGCTGCAACAACTTGCGGCACCACTGCCTGGGCGCGTTCAATCAATTTGTCGAGTTCGCCGCGATCGAGCCAGACGCCGCGGCATTGCGGGCAGTAATCGATCTCCACGCCCTGACGATCGCTCATGCTCAGATTGACGGTAGTGCAAACGGGACATTTCATGTTGGCCTCCATGGCTGTGCAATAGACAGGTGCCACTTTAGCCAAATTTTATACTCTTGAAAATTCGAATATACTTTTCATATTCTTCGAAAAAACCGATGTATTGAAAACACCATGGCCACGCTCAATTACAAACACCTGCATTACTTCTGGACCGTCGCCAAGACCGGTGGCATCGCGCGCGCCGGCGAGCGCCTGCATCTCACCGCGCAGACCATCAGCGGACAGATCACGCTGTTCGAGGAGTCGCTCGGCTATAAACTGTTCAACCGCGTCGGGCGCAAGCTGGAGCTCAACGACGCCGGTCGCACCGTGTTTGCGTATGCTGACCAGATTTTCACACTCGGGGAAGAACTCGAGGAAGTGATGCGCTTTCGCCCCGGCGGCAGGCCGCTGCAATTCCGCGTCGGCGTCGCCGATGCCGTCCCGAAGACCATTGCCTACCTGTTGCTGGAAACTGCGTTGAAACTGGAAGATCCGGTGCGCATCGTCTGCCGCGAAGGCAAGCTCAACAGCCTCCTGGGCGACCTCGCCATCCACCGGCTGGACATCGTCATCGCCGATAGCCCGATGCCTTCCAACATTGACGTGCGCGGCTACAGCCACTTGCTCGGCGAATGCAGCACCAGCTTTTTCGCCACACCTGCGCTGGCCAAAGTGCACAAGAAGAATTTCCCCCAGAGCCTGGATGGCGCCCCCTTCCTGATGCCGGGAGAAGACGCTGCGGTGCGCCCCAAATTGCTGCGCTGGTTCGAGAGGGAGAAGATATATCCGCAGATTGCCGGCGAGTTCGATGACGGCGCCTTGTTGAACGCTTTCGGCGAAGCCGGCACCGGCATTTTTGCCGCGCCGTCGGCTGTTGCCGCACAGTTGAAGCAGCAGCTCGGCGTGGTGCAGATCGGCCGGACAGAACAGATCACCGAGCAGTTCTATGCGATTTCGGTGGAGCGTCGCCTGACGCATCCGGCGGTGCTGGCGATCCAGTCGGCGGCGCGCGAGAGCCTGATCATCCCACAAGGGAAATAACGGAAATAACCAGGCACAAAGAAAAAACCCCACGCGCCTTGCGGCTCGCGGGGTGAATCCCATTCTCGGGGGAGAGAATGGAGGGGGAAACCAAACTATAAAAAAAGCATTGGCGCACCGCAGCGTTTTTTACAAATTGTTACGCCGCTTGTCACATTGCGCCATCGATTGCCGGATTGCGCCATTGATGTCAGCACTCTGTAAGCAGCAGGGTGCGCAGCGCATCGTAAACCGTTGTCTGTTGATCATGTCGACAGATCAGATATGTGGTGATGCGTCCGTCTTTGCCTAAAGAATAGGTCGAAAAATTCTGTTGTCCATGCATATTTAATATCGTCCGTGGAACAAATGCGATTCCGGCGCCCGCCGCCACGCATGCCAGCATCGCATGATACGACCCCAGTTCGAGCAGACGCGCCGGTCGACGCCCCTTGATCGTTCCCGAAGCGAACCAATGTTCGGCGCGCTTGCGATAGGCGCAACCTTGTTCGAACACAATCAGCGTCTCGACATTCAGGTCGTCCGGGCTTTTCACCCGCGCATGTCCGCGCGGCACCACGATGACCAGTTCTTCCTGATACAACGGTGTTGCCACAAAGATATCGTCATCTATGGGACCGGCCACCAGCGCGGCGTCCAGTTTAAAGCCGCGCACCTGGTCGATCAGCATCTGGGAGGCGGCCGTGGTCAGCTCCAGCTGCACCTCCGGCCAGCGCTGATGGAACGCCGCCAGAGGCGTCGGCAAACGGCTGGCCGCGGTGCTTTCCATTGCGCCCACACGCAACCGGCCGCGCGGACCTTGCGGCAACACCGCCTGGCGGGCCTCCTGCACCAGGCCGAGGATACGTTCAGAGTAATCCAGCAGGATCTCACCTGCCGGCGTCAGCAACAGCCGCTTCCGATCGCGGATGAACAGCGGCACGCCAACCGATTCCTCCAGCTGGCGGATGCGCGTCGTGACATTCGACTGAACGCGATGCAGACGCTCCGCGGCGCGCGTGATCCCGCCTTCGCTGACGACGGCGCGAAAAATTTCAAGTGCGGCAATTTCCATGCTGTTCTCCTGCAGGGTGCACGGGTTGCGCGGGTTGCGCGTGTATCGCCAATCCGCCTATCCTTGCTTCGATAATTTTCATCAAACATCCTTAAAAAAGATGAATCCATTCTTATTATTCATTTTTTAGGATGATAAAGACAAGCTACCATTGAGTCATTCGCAATATTCACGCAATAACAGAAATGCCGCGGCAGGGCGAAGCAAGAAGCAACAATGCGTCCGCCCTCGCCGACCGGCGTCAACACGGGAAGACATGACTACTCAGCACATTCAGGACACACAAGCCAATCGCAAGACCGCCTTGCGCATCGCCATTTCGGGCCTGATCGCGCTGTCGGTCGCCATGGGCATCGGCCGCTTCGCCTTCACGCCGTTACTGCCGATGATGCTGCATGACCAGACCATCGACCTCAATAGCGGCGGCTGGCTGGCGACCTCGAATTACCTCGGCTACTTCATCGGCGCCTTGCTGTGTGCGTTCTGGCGCGGCCTTCCTCCGACGCGCACGATCCGCGCCGGGCTGATCGCTACCGTGCTGCTGACGGCGGGGATGGGCGCCTTCCATTCTCAGGGCCTGTGGCTGCTACTGCGCCTGCTGTCCGGGATGGCCAGCGCGCTGGTGTTTGTCTACAGCTCGGGCTGGTGTTTGCAAAGACTGGCGCAATTGCAGTTACCGGCGCTGGGCGGAATCATCTATTCCGGTCCGGGCCTGGGCATCATGCTGACCGGCCTGTCGACCAGCGCCATGGTGGCCGGCGGCTGGCATGCCGCAGCGGGGTGGCTGGCCTTCGGCTTGATGGCGGCACTGCTGACGCTGCTTGTATGGAAGACCTTTCGCGGCGAGGTTGATCTGCGCGCCGGCGCCGCAGCTGCCGACCAGCCCTATACCGAACCTGTGGCCGTGACGCGCGAAGTGCGCTGGCAGGTGCTGGCTTACGGCCTGGCCGGCTTCGGCTACATCATCACCGCGACCTTCCTGCCGGTGATCGCGCGCCAGGCTTTGCCGGGGTCGTTCTGGCCTGATTTCTTCTGGCCGCTGTTCGGCCTGTGCGTGGCGCTCGGTGCGCTCGGCGCCACACGCATTCCGGTGCATGCAGACCAGCGCCTGTTACTGGCGATCAGCTACGTCATGCAGGCCGTCGGCGTCATCATCAGCGCGATCCTGCCCAATGAATTCGGCTTCGCCCTGGGCAGCATCCTGCTGGGCTTGCCGTTCACGGCGATCACGCTGTTCGCCATGCGCGAGGCGCGCCGCCTACGCAGTCACCACGCCGCCGGGCTGATGGGCCTGATGACGGCCTCCTACGGCATCGGCCAGATCGCCGGCCCGCCGCTGGCGACAAAGCTGGTACATGTCAGCGGCTCGTTCACGCCGTCGCTGTCCATCGCGGCGGCCACGCTGCTGGCCGGTGCCGGCCTGTACGGCTGGCTCGCCGCGCGCGATCGGGCCGCCAAGCTCGCCGCAGTATAACCGCGCGACGCATGAAAAAAGCGCCGATGCGGCTTCCCGCATCGGCGCTTTTTTCTGCCCTCGTTCGAATCAGCGGAAAGCCGGTTCGCCGAAGCTGCGCAGCTTGCGGCTATGCAGTTGCTCGACGCCGTGATTGCGCAACAACTCCAGTGCACGGATGCCGATCTTCAGATGCTGCGCGACGCGCTGCTCGTAGAAACGATTTGCCATGCCCGGCAACTTGATCTCGCCGTGCAGCGGCTTGTCGGACACGCACAGCAAGGTGCCGTATGGCACGCGGAAGCGGAAACCATTCGCCGCCACCGTCGCGCTTTCCATGTCGAGCGCAATCGCCCGGCTCTGGCTGAAGCGCAGCAAGGGCGTGCGATGGTCGCGCAACTCCCAGTTGCGGTCGTCGACCGATGCCACGGTGCCGGTGCGCATGATGCGCTTGAGCTCGTAGCCCTCCAGTTGCGTGATGCTTGCCACCGCATCCTGCAAGGCCAGTTGCACTTCCGCCAGCGCGGGAATCGGCACCCACAACGGCAAGTCGTCATCGAGCACGTGATCGTCACGTACATAGGCATGCGCCAGCACGTAATCGCCCATGCGTTGCGACGACGACAGGCCGGCGCAGTGGCCGAGCATGATCCAGCCGTGCGGACGCAGCACGGCGATGTGATCCGTGATGGTCTTGGCGTTGGAAGGTCCCACGCCGATGTTGACCAGCGTGATGCCGGAGCCGTCGGAACGCTGCAAATGATAGGCAGGCATTTGCGGCTGGCGCACCGGGGCGGTGCCGGAACCGGCCACGCCTTTCATCCCCTCAACATTGGCGTTGGGCGTGGTGACGTTGCCGGGTTCAACAAAGGCCGTGTATTGCTGGCGGTAGGTACGCAATACCGGATCGTCGGTGGCCTGCATCAATTCGCGACCCATGCGCACGAATTCATCGACGTAAAACGCGTAGTTGGTGAACAGCACATAGCGCTGAAAATGTTGCGGCGCCGTTGCGGTGTAATGGCGCAGGCGATGCAGCGAATAATCGATGCGCGGCCCGGTAAAAAGCGCCAGCGGATGGATGCCGTCGCGCCAGCCGCCGTTGTCGACTTCATAGGTGCCGTTGACGATGCGGTCGTCCATCTCGGCCAGGTCCGGCAAATCGAACACGTCCGGCAACAGGCGCAGATGATCGGGGTCGAGATCGCCTTCGACATGGATGCCCTCGGCGAAGGCAAAGTGCACCGGAATCGGCAAGTCGCTGACGCCGACTTCGAGCGGCTCCTGGTGGTTCTGCAGCAGCAGCGTGAACTGGCTCAGCAGGTAATTCTTGAACAGCGTCGGACGCGTCAGCGTAGTTTGATAGGTGCCCGGGCCGGCGACGAAACCGAACGACTGGCGCGTATCGGTATGGGTCACCTTGTCGGTGGTAATGCGCACGAAGGGATAGCACGCTCGCACCCGCTCCTGCAGCACTTCACCTTTGGCGAACAGCTTGAAGGCGTCACGAAGGATGGCGGTGTTGCTCTCATAGATTTCGATCACACGATCGACCGCCGCTTGCGGATCGGTAAATTTTTCGGTCAACAACTTGGCTCCAATCAATTCCGGTTCACGGGTTCACAGGTTCCCGCCTGGTCGCCGCGTTTCTGTCCGAATTCAACACGTGTTTGCGCATTGATTCAGCACGGCAACGTCCAATTTCATTGTACCTATATAAACAAAAAGGCCAACTGAATTCCGGAAACTGATCGCGCCTCACAACGTCGTCGCGTTCATTTCCCCGCCGGCATCGATTCTTGAATAGAATCAAAGATTCCACCTGCCAGTTTTTGCATTTAACAAAAAATCGGGCGCCTGAAAAATTCAAAGTGTCGAAACAGCTCACTGCGTGTTTTTCAACATTCCTCACGGTATGCAAATGCCGCTCCACAGACGATCGATTAGAGTGCAAAAGAGGACTTTTGCCGCCCTCAAAAAGCGCATCCGGCGCACCCCTAGCGGGCGCAATATCGGCGGTGCAATCCACGCCCAAAAATACTTCTAAAAATCCCTCGGCATATCTTCTATGAAGCCCCAATGAGTGCTATCTTGGCTGCTCTCCGCGCCTCACAAGGGCAAGCATCAGCGCGCATCTGCTCGCGCTGAAACGCATGGGGAAGAGACTAAAAACATACTTTCATCAAGAGGAACGACATGCATTCCAAAAAGATATTCGGCCAGTTTCTGATTCTGGCTTGTGCCGCCTTGGTCTCCATCGCGCACGCGCAAAAACTTCCCAATGTCATGATCCTGGCAACCGGCGGCACCATCGCCGGCACCGGCGCCACCAGCACGACAACCGTCGGCTACACCGCAGCAAAAATCGGCGTTGATGCGCTGATCGACGCCGTGCCGGAACTCAAGAAAGTCGCCAACGTCAAGGGCGAGCAAGTGTTCCAGATCGCCAGCGAAAACATGAACAACGACTATTGGCTGAAGCTGTCCAAGCGCGTGAACACGCTGCTGGCGCAAAGCGATGTCGACGGCATCGTGATCACCCATGGCACCGACACCATTGAAGAAACCGCCTACTTCCTCGACCTGACCGTGCACAGCAAGAAGCCGGTGGTAATCGTCGGCGCCATGCGCCCATCGACGGCGATCAGCGCCGACGGCCCGATCAACCTTTACAACGCCGTCCTGCTGGCAGGCAGCCAGGAAGCCATTGGCAAGGGCGTGCTGGTGACGCTGAACGATCAGATCAACGCCGCTCGCGAAGTAACCAAGACCAACACTTCGACACTGGATACCTTCAAGACGCCTGAACTGGGCTTCCTCGGTTACATCCAGGGTAGCAAGCCGTTCTTCTATCGCCAGTCGACCCGCAAGCACACGGTCGATTCCGAGTTCGACATCTCGAAGCTGGACGTGCTGCCGCAAGTTGACATCGTTTATGGCTACGCCAACATGAACCCGATCGCGCTGAACGCCTTTGTCGCCGCCGGCGCCAAGGGCATCATCCACGCCGGCGTGGGTGACGGCAGCCTGAACAACATGGTTGCTCCATCGCTGAGTGAAGCACGCAAGAAAGGCGTCGTCATCGTTCGCGCCAGCCGCGTCGGCCAGGGCATCGTGGCGCGCAACGGCGAAGCGGACGACGACAAGCTGGACTTCGTCGTCTCCGACACGCTGAATGCGCAGAAAGCCCGCATCCTGCTGATGCTGGCGCTGACCAAGACCAGCGATACAAAAGAAATCCAGAAGATCTTCTATTCGTATTGATCGACATCTCGCCCAAAAAAACGGCCCGCAATGCGGGCCGTTTTTCATTGCGTGAAAGGATCAATGGAAGACATCAATAGCCCAGTGATTTACCGGCGCCCAGCAGTGTCGCCACACCGATGATCGCAAAGATCAGCGCCGCGATGGCGTGCACGATGCGCACCGGAATCTTGCCGGCGATACGGTCGCCCAGCAACACCGCAGGCACGTTGGCGATCATCATGCCCAGCGTGGTGCCAGCCACCACCGGCAGGAAGGCGTGGTATTGCGCCGCCAGAGCGACCGTGGCCACCTGCGTCTTGTCGCCCATCTCGGCGAGGAAGAACGCGATCACGGTGGTGCCGAATACGCCGAAGCGCGCGAACTTGGCTTCGCTCTCATCGAACTTGTCCGGGATCAGCGTCCAGATCGCCATGCCGATGAAGGATATGCCCAGCACCCAGCGCATGGTTTCGGGAGAGAGCAGCGAGGTGATCCATGCACCGAGCGCGCCGGCGAAGGCGTGATTGGCAATGGTCGCCACCAGAACGCCCAGAATGATGGGAATCGGTTTGCGGAATTTTGCAGCGAGGATAAAGGCCAGCAGTTGCGTCTTGTCGCCGATTTCAGCTAAGGCGACTACGCCGGTAGAAATGAGAAATGCATCCAATTGGGGTCTCCATGGCCGGACAAAAAACGATTGACCACACCTCTCCCCGGCCATTCCGGAGGCAATGTGGTCAAAGGTCTTGTCAAGCTGTTAGGACCGCTTACGCCATGGTCGTGTGGACCAAGTATGTTGACGTAAGCCCCTCCTCAGGGCGGAAGGCGACTACTCCCCAATGACGGGCGAATTTTACTCAATTAATTTTTATGCGTCCATAGAAAATACACAAAGAAGCAGGAACCAAGACCCGACATGAGACTCTTTATCAAGTAGCCATCAGGAAATCATGACGATCCCGACACCAAGCGTCCACGCTGGCGCCGCCGTCATGCTAGGATTTCCGCCTTTGCAGCAGCGTCTTCGTTCATCGAATTCCATGATGCGGTCCATCGCCTTCATGTTTCACGCTGCACCCCCGACCAACCTTTGCTGCTTGCATGCAGCATTATTCATTCGACATCTATTGCCCATGATCAATCGACGCACCTTCCTGAGCTCTGCCACCGCGACCGCCGCTCTCGCCGCCCTCGGCATTCCTCCCGAAGCGCTCGCCGCCAATCGCATCAAGCTCGGCAATCCCGCGCCCTTCTCGTTCGACACACTGATCGCGCAGGTGCGCACGGCCGCGCAGTCGCCCTACAAGCCGCAGAACAAACCGCCGGCCGACATCCTCGACAAGATCGACTACGAGGCGCACGGCAAGATCAAATTCAATACCGACTCGTCATTGTTCGCCAACGGCCCGGGACAATTCCCGGTGACCTTCTTCCATCTCGGCCGCTTCTTCCAGGCGCCGGTGCACATGTACACACTTGAAGGTGCCGGCAACAACGCCAAAGCGCGCGAGATCCTGTACGACGAAAGCTATTTCGACATGCCGGCCGACAGCCCGGCGCGCAAGCTGCCGCGCGGCAGCGGCTTTGCCGGCTTCCGCTTCCAGGAAAGCCGCAGCGGCGACCAGAGCAAGCTCGACTGGCGCAAGAACGACTGGGTTGCCTTCCTCGGCGCGTCGTATTTCCGCGCCATCGGCGACTTGTATCAATACGGTTTGTCGGCGCGCGGTATCGCCATCGATGTCGCCCAGGCCGGTAAGCCGGAAGAGTTTCCCAACTTCACACACTTCTATTTCGAAACGCCGGCCGACAAGAGCGACACCGTCGTGGTGTACGCCGTGCTCGATGGCCCCAGCATCGTCGGCGCCTACAAGTTCATCATGCGCCGCAACGAAGACGTGATCATGGACGTCGACTGCGCACTGTTCCTGCGTCAGGACGTGGGGCGTCTCGGCATCGCACCGGCGACCTCGATGCTGTGGTATTCCGAAGCCGTCAAAGGCACCGGCGCCGACTGGCGTCCCGAAGTCCACGACTCCGACGGCCTGGCGATCTGGAACGGCAACGGCGAACACATCTGGCGCCCGCTCAACAACCCGGCGCGCATCACCGCGTCGGCGTTCGGCGACAACAATCCGCGCGGCTTCGGCCTGCTGCAGCGCGACCGTAATTTCGACCATTATCAGGACGGCGTGCATTACGAGCGCCGCCCCAGCCTGTGGGTGGAGCCGCTGGAAGGCTGGGGTGAAGGTTCGGTGCAACTGATCGAAATCCCTACCGACGACGAGATCCATGACAACATCGTCGCGATGTGGGTGCCGAAAGCCAAAGCCGCCGCCGGCAGCAGCTATCGCCTGCGCTACCGCCTGCACTGGATGAAAGACGAGCCGTTCCCGTCGCCGCTGGCGCGCTGCGTCGCCACACGCCTGGGCAACGGCGGTCAACCGGGCCAGGCGCGTCCGCAAAACGTGCGCAAGTTCATGGTCGAATTCAAGGGCGCGCCGCTGGAGAAACTGGCCTTCGGTGAATTGCCCGAGGCGGTGCTGTCATCGTCGCGCGGCAGCTTCTCCTACATTTTTACCGAAGCCGTGCCGAATGGCGTCGCCGGCCACTGGCGCGCACAGTTCGACCTCACCGTCGACGGCGACGATCCGGTCGACCTGCGCCTGTACCTGCGCCACAAGAACCGGACGCTGTCGGAAACCTGGCTTTATCAATACCAACCGTTCAAGACACGCGGCGTTTATTAAGCGCTTGCAGGCAGCAACCTGACCGCGCCGGAACTTTTCGCTTCATTCCGGCGCGGGCCCCTCTTCTATTTCTCCCCGCACGCTCCGCACAATTGTGCCGTCTTGTCATCAATTCGACACATTTGCCGCTTACTCTCTGGAAAACACTTTGCGACCACGCAAAGGCATTTCACATTGAGGCAACAAATTGCGGTTACTGCGGTTACGATCAGCGATGCGGCCGGCTTGGCTGAGCTCGGCGTTCCAGGACGGCCGGGGGCTGTCGTCGGTGTATCTGCTGCTGTCCTGCTTCCTGCTGATCGTGATCTGGTCCGTCACCTTCACGCGCATCCGCAATGAAAAAGCGCTGGCGGTAGAAAGTTCGCTGGCCGATAGCAAGAACGTCGCCGCCATCATCTCCTCCAACCTTGAGGAAGTGATGGCGGCGACGTTCTTG
>Ga0209437_100335_pt1 | contig 57839 bp, 47 predicted proteins | sample AraplaL_Cvi_mTSA_FD_184266 | JGI IMG/M metagenome (GOLD analysis project Ga0209437, IMG submission 184266) | Arabidopsis root microbial communities from the University of North Carolina, USA - plate scrape CL_Cvi_mTSA (SPAdes) (version 2) | ecosystem: Host-associated > Plants > Roots > Endosphere...
GTGCCCATCCACGAGCGGCCCGTCACCAGCTGGAACGGACGCGTCGAAATCTCCTGGCCGGCGCCGGCAACGCCGATGACCACGGACTTGCCCCAGCCGCGATGCGAAGCTTCGAGTGCCTGGCGCATCACCTTGGTGTTGCCGGTGCAGTCGAAGGTATAGTCGGCGCCGCCGATCTGATCGGCACCGCGCTTCGTCATGTTGACGAGATAGGGCACGATGTCGTCGCCGACTTCCTTCGGATTGACGAAATGCGTCATGCCGAAGCGCTCGCCCCAGGCCTTCTTGTCATTGTTGAGGTCGACGCCGATGATCATGTCGGCACCGGCAAGCTTCAGGCCCTGTATGACGTTGAGGCCGATGCCGCCAAGACCGAAGACGATGGCGGTCGCGCCCATCTCCACCTTGGCGGTGTTGATGACGGCGCCGATGCCCGTGGTCACGCCGCAACCGATGTAGCAGATCTTGTCGAAGGGCGCGTCGGGATTGACCTTGGCGACGGCAATCTCCGGCAGCACGGTGTAATTGGCGAAGGTCGAGCAGCCCATATAGTGATGGATCTTGTCCTTGCCGATCGAGAAGCGAGAGGTGCCGTCCGGCATCAGCCCCTGACCCTGGGTCGAGCGGATCGCCGTGCAGAGATTGGTCTTGCGGGAAAGGCAGGAAGGGCATTCGCGGCATTCGGGCGTGTAGAGCGGAATGACGTGGTCGCCCTTCTTGACCGAGGTGACGCCCGGACCGACATCGACGACGATACCCGCACCTTCATGACCGAGGATGGCGGGAAACAGGCCTTCCGGATCGGCGCCCGACAGGGTGAAATCGTCGGTGTGGCAGATGCCGGTCGCCTTGACCTCGATCAGCACTTCGCCGGCCCGAGGTCCCTCAAGCTGAACCGTCATCACCTCAAGCGGCTTACCGGCCTGCACCGCGACTGCTGCTCTTACGTCCATGGAAATTCCTCCAAAATCAATAGTCTATTCGAGATATCTCGTCTGATTTGTTAGCTGGCAGTTCTTGCCCACAAATCAAGTATTTCCTGCCTCATGAGGAGGGATTCCTCCCAACGGTCGGTGCTGTCTTCACCGTCCCTTCCGGTGATGGCATAGGGCTTTGGTCCCAGCTCGCAGGTGAAGGCAAGCGTTGCGTCCTTACCGGCCCGCTTGCGCCAGCTCCTGAAACCATAATCCCACCAGCCGAGGAAAAGATCGACCCAGGGTCTGTGATGCGGGAAGGAGATTTCGATCTGAACCTGTTCGCGCGAGGCAACGCGGCCATGAAAGGCCCAGGAACTATCCAGGATCCGATGAATAAGCGCATGGTTTTCCTCGGATACCGGCCAGGAAAACTCCCGCCCGACGAGGAAATGGGAGATATCGCCAAGGAGCCGCAGGTTCGGCAGCCGATCGAGCAAATCGAGCGTGAAGAACAGATCGGTCGTCATCCGGTCGCGATGGGTCTCGATCCAGACATCGATGCCGGCCTCTTCCGCCAGCCGCTGCCAACCTTCCAGCAAGGGGACGCAATCTTCCAGCCGACGCAATCGCACATCCGGCTGAAGACAGATGTGATGAACATTGAATTCGGCAGCGACGTCCAGCGCCGGCTTCAGATCGTCGACGGTCTTGGGGAAACATTGCCCCTCCGCCTGCAGACCGTGCTGTCTCAGAAGGCCTGCAATCCGGGCAACGACCTCGCGGTCATACCAATGGGTGCTGATGCCATCAAAGCCGGCAGCGGCAATCTTTCCGATATTCTCCTCAAGAGAGAGTTCAGGATAACGCGCGCTGCGTCGCTCCATGGACCAAAGCGACTGGAAAATGAGCAAATTCTGCATAGTTCCTCCCGTGGCAGCGAGTTGCTCAGATCACGAATTCCAAGTGTTTGCCAGCTGATCCGATGATGGGTTTTGATCATCGGTACGTTTCATTGCAAAGCGGATGTATTCGCCCGCTCACGGACCACCGGCATGATGGTTTTTCATCAAAATACTCCCGGACGCCGACCAGCTCCATCGATAACTCTTTCCTAGCGGTCACTTGGGCCGCCGTTTCCTGGGAGGAGAACATGTTGAAGTTTTTGAGCGCCAGCGCGCTCGCGCTCGTGCTGTCATCGCAAGCCCATGCCGCCGATCGGATCGGTGTCTCGATGGGTTACCTGACAACCAATTTCCAAACCTTGATCGCCAATGGAATGCAGGACTACGGCAAGACCAAGGGCCTGGATCTGCAGGTGGTCGACGCCGCCAACGACGTCAACAAGCAGCTCGATCAGGTGCGTAACTTCGCGGCCGGCGGCGTCTCGGCCATCATTGTCGACCCGGTGGATTCGGACGGGACGCCGGCGATGAGCAAGATTGCGGCAGATGCCGGTATTCCGCTGATCTACGTCAACATCCAGCCGACGGACCTGACAACGCTTGCAAACAAGCAGGCCTTCGTCGGGTCGAATGAAACCGAATCCGGCACGCTGCAGACGAAGGAAGTCTGTCGCATGCTGGGCGGCAAGGGCGACGTCGTCGTCATGGTCGGCGATCTCAGTAGCCAGGCGGCGCGCCAGCGGACTGAGGACGTGCATGACGTCCTGAAATCAAGCGACTGCAGCGGCATCAAGGTCGTGCGCGAGCAGGTGGGCAACTGGAGCCGCGTCGATGGCGCAGATCTGGTCTCGAACTGGCTGACCTCCGGACTGAGCTTCGATGCGGTCATCGCCAACAATGACGAAATGGCACTCGGCGCGATCTCCGCGATCAAGAATGCCGGCGGTTCGACCGACAAGACGATCGTTGCCGGCATCGACGCGACGCCGGACGCATTGCAGGCGATGAAGTCAGGCGATCTCAAAGTCACGGTGTTCCAGGACGCAAAGGCACAGGGCCGTGGCGCCGTCGATACCGCTCTGAAGGCCATCAAGGGTGAGCAGATCGACCGCGAAGTGTGGATCCCCTTCAAGCTGGTGACACAGGAAAACATGGTTCAGTTCGAGAGCCTGAACTGACGAGGCAGGCATCGGCGACGAGGAGCGCAGCTGCCGATACCAGGGAAGGAGGAGCCATGGAGCTCCCCTTCCCATCCCCATCGACGCTCGACGAACCTCTCGTCGCCGTGAGCAAATTTCATCAAATCAATGCTGTCGTTTCCAGTCGACACCGCTGACACTGACTGCATCGTTTCATTTACCGGGAGGCATATCATGGACGACACGCTCTACGGCACGCGCGACAAGCGCGGCGACTGGAAGCCAAAGAAGCTTTTGCAATACCCGCCCGTCTTCATCTGGCCGGCCAAACCGATCGCATTCCTGAAATGGTTCTTCGGATATCCCGGTTATCTGATGCCCTGGAATGTCGTCTATGCCGTCGTCGCAACGCTGCTGTGGATTTACGCGACGCCCTCCATGGAAACCATGAGGACGCTGGCGCCGGGCTGGATCGCCTATCTACTCGTGCGCAATGCCGCTCTGGTCTTCGTGTTTTTCGGCGCCTTCCACCTGCGTCTCTACATGCAGAAGAAGCAGGGCACGAGCTTCAAATACAATAGCAAATGGCCGTCGAAGGATAATTCGGCGTTCCTCTTCGGCAACCAGACCACCGACAATGTGATCTGGACCTTCGCAAGCGCCGTGCCTTTCTGGACCGCCTTCGAAGTGGTGACCCTCTGGGCTTTTGCCAATGGCATCATTCCCTATGTGGATTTTGCCGAACACCCGATCTATTGCGCGATCATCATGCTGTTGATCCCGGCCTTCCGCGATCTGCACTTCTACCTCGTGCATCGTCTGATCCACTGGCCGCCGCTCTATCATGCGGTCCACAAGCTGCATCATAACAACGTCAATCCAGGTCCATGGTCAGGTCTGGCAATGCATCCGGTCGAGCATCTCTTGTATTTCTCGGGCGTTCTCATTCATTGGATCGTGCCGTCCAATCCGGTCCATGCGCTGTTCCATCTAACCCATGCCGCGCTAGCGCCGGCGCCGGGCCATGCCGGCTTCGACAAGATCGTCATCGGCGAGGAAACGGGCATCGATACCCATGCCTACGATCACTATCTCCATCACAAATTCTTCGAATGCAATTATGCAGACGGTGTCATTCCGCTCGACCAATGGTTCGGCACATTTCACGATGGCTCGAAGGAGGCGGAGGATCGTATGAACAAGCGCTTCATGGAGCGCGCCAAGAAATATGCCGAGAAACAAGTGCGCCGCTCCGGCACGACGGGCTAAGGCAAAGTCAGAGCCGGTCGGTCACGCCAGCCGGCACAATGATCTCACAAGCTTGCCGAAGTCATGTTGCGCGCCATATGCGCTACTTTGGCTCTCCCCCCCGCCACCGGCTTAGTCGGCCGTCGATGGCGGGAAATGCCGGAGCCTGCGGCCCTCCTTCGCAGGCTCCGGCCTTGTCGTTTTTGTCTTATCACCGAACAGTGACAACCGGCATTCCTATATTCTCCGACGTATAGGTCAGGAACGGCACCGGATCCTGATTGACCGGCACATCGATGATCCCCATTCGCGATAGAATAGTATCCAGTGCCCGCCTTGCCTGTGTCTCCGGCGCTTGATCGAGAACGAGCGTCATCAGGCCCGACGATATGAAGCGCCGGGTTTCGTCGTTGAGCTCGTGCCCAATCCACACGCATTCACCTTTTCTCTGCTCCTGGAAGCGCTGAAGTACCGAGCCGACACCGAGATTGGCGCCGCCGGCATTGTAGACACCGACAGTATCCGGAAAACGTCGCAGCGCCTGTGCGAGCAATTCGGCAGATTGCACTTCGTCATCACGACCGAACACGACCTCTGAAAACGCCAGCCCTGTGCTGCCTTTGGAACCCAAATAATCGGAGAAGCCCCGAATCCTCTCCCTATGGATTTGATAGGCCCAGCTATGACAGACGGCGACGATACTTCCCTTCACGTGCTGGAGCATACGCGACATATAAAGACCGGCGGTTCGGCCCGCGGCATAATTGTCTATGCCGACGAACACATCGTCCCTACCGGTGAGATATGAGACGATCTGGACCACTTCGACGCCGGCGGCGCGAACTTTCCGCAAGCTCTCCCTGATCACCGGATGGTCGACGGCTATAACAATCAGACCATGCCGGCGAATGCTGCTGTTGGCGACATGGGCGGCAAATTTTTCCGGATCGCTCTCGTCGATGAAGGTTCGATTGACGGCGATTGAGCTGTCCAGCGAGGCGGCAATACGTTCAAAAGCGCGGTTGAGTCTGCTGAAGAACGGCGACTCCGGCCTGACCAGGATGACCTCAATGCGGATCGTGCCACGATAGACGCTTGGAATGTTTCCTTTGTAACCCAGCCGCTTGGCGGCCAGCACGACCTTCTCCGCCGTCTGCGGCTTCACGCCGCCGCGCTCGTTTAGAACGCGTTCCACAGTCGCTGGGCCGACACCCGCGGCCACGGCGATGTCCACCAGACGTGCCTTCTTCATTCCGCTCCTCCTTGAGGAAAAATGATCATAATCAGCGTGGAATGTGAAGGGCTATCTCGCGCATGCTTGAAACCAGTCGGGGAAAGAAAACGAAGCGCAGTCAAGGTTCGACGTCAAGTTTTTCCCGACATCTGAAAATGGCATCGACGGCTTGAGCCGATTGCAATGAGGAGGAAGAAATGACCAGCTGGTTTGACGCATGCGGTGCCGATGAAATCGATCAGGAGGATGTCATCCGCTTCGACCATGCCGGGCGAACTTTTGCGATCTATCGCAGCCCCGACGACGAGTATTTCGCCACAGATGGCCTTTGCACCCATGAAAAGATCCATCTGGCCGATGGGCTCGTCATGGATGACACCATCGAATGTCCAAAGCACAATGGCCGCTTCAGCTACAAGACGGGCGAGGCGCGGGGGGCGCCGGTCTGCGTCAATCTGAAAACCTATCCGGTCAAAGTGGAGGGCGATCGCGTCATGATCGGGATCGGAGCATGACCGACGATACGGGCATCATTATCGTCGGTGCCGGCGAATGCGGTGCTCGCGCGGCGTTAAGCTTGCGCGAAAACGGATATCCGCATCCCGTCACCATCATCGGCGAGGAGGTTCATCTTCCCTATGAGCGACCGCCGCTTTCCAAAAAGATTCTGCTGGATGAAGGAGACCCTCACGCGTCAGCGGTGCTTGGCTATCATATGCTCTGCGAGCACAACATTCGGCATATTGGCGGCGCAAAGGCGACAGCTATCGACACCTCTGCGAAGCAGCTGATCCTTTCGGATGGCCGAGCGCTGCCTTACAGCAAACTGCTGTTGTCGACGGGCGCAACGCCCCGGCGATTGCCGAACGCCCCGGCCAGCAGCCGGATAGTGTACCTGCGGACGATCGACGACGCGCTTGCACTGCGTCCCTGGATCGGCGCCGATATGCATGTCGCCGTACTCGGCGGCGGCTTCATCGGGCTGGAGGTCGCCGCTTCGGCGCGCAGCCGCGGGGCCAAGGCTACAATCATCGAGGCGCAGGAGCGCATTCTCACGCGCGGCGTACCCGGGCCGATCGCCGAAGCAATGGCGTCTCTGCATCGCCGCAACGGCGTCGTCATCAAATGCGGTGCGAGCGTTCTCGATATTGAAGCGGATAGGCAGCGCGTCGCCATTTCGCTGCCCGATGGAGACATGATCACGGCAGACGTATTGGTCGTCGGGATCGGCGCACAGCCCCGCACCGAGCTCGCGGCTCAGGCAGGGATTGCCGTCGATAACGGCATTGCCGTCAACGAACATCTGGAGACCTCGGTTGCTGATATCTATGCCGCCGGCGACTGCTGCTCCTTCCCACATCCGCTTTATGGTGGCCGTCGATTGCGTCTGGAGGCGTGGCGCAATGCGCAGGATCAAGGCATTCTTGCCGCCGCTAACCTGTTAGGCGCAAACCGCAGCCACGATGCCGTCCCCTATTTCTGGTCGGACCAGTTCGATCATACGCTCCAGATCGCCGGCCTAGCCGATGAGGGCAGCTCCGTTGTTCGTAGAGACCTTGGCGAGGGCGCCTTTATCCTGTTCCATCTCGACGGCGAGCAACGGCTGGTCGCAGCAAGCGGCGTCGGGCCGGGTAACAGGGTCGCCAAGGATATCAAGCTGAGCGAGATGTTGATTGCCAGACGCCTCGTCTTGCCCACCGAAGCTCTGGCTGGAGGCACAAACCTCAAGTCGCTGCTACCGCGAGCAGCGTAGCGGCATCAAGCGGTAGGGTCAGGCGCCGTACACCGGCGCTGACCTTATCGCGACCATACAGAGCAAGACCGCACGGCGTCTACCTTGCTGATCATCTGACTGCGCCGACTGGACAAGGCAGCATGGGGGAGAAGGAAATAACGGCTGGACTGCAACCCGATAGAACCACATCCGTGACGACCTATCTGCGGACAATGTTGCATCGAGCGCCATATAAGCTGGAACTCGATGCAGTTGAAGTGGTCCAATTTCCAACCGATTTGGTCAACAACAACAGCTTTGTCGCTAGTCGCGAAACCGTGCTCTGTTGGCCAGCGGCACCTCAGCTATCAAAAGTCCTCCCAGGCCGGGCTTGCTGCTGCCGAAGTTTTTCCGAAGGCAGAGCGAAGTCTCTCGCCCAAGGCTCTTTGACCGGAAAGCTCGGGCCCTGCATGCGGGGTTACTGCTGGTCGAGCGGAGCCGGAGGCTGCATCGGTTGCTCTGCGCGGCGAGGCGCTTAGCGAAACCACCCTTCCCGCATCCAGCTTGAATTGCCCAAGCCTGGCCGAAAGCGAGGAAACCTCGCTGGCGAGCGTATGCGTCGCCGCATTGGATTCCTCGACCATGGCAGCATTCTTCTGCGTCGCCTGATCCATCTGGTTGACCGCCGTATTGATTTCCTGAAGGCCGGTCGACTGCTCCCTGGCAGACTGCACGATCGCCTGCACATTCCGATCGATCAGCTGAACCTCCTGAACCATAGCCCGCAGCGCCTCCCCGGTCTGGCCAACGAGGCTGACGCCTCTCTTGACCTGATCTCCCGACGAGTGAATGAGAGCCTTGATTTCCTTGGCAGCCGTTGCGGAGCGCTGCGCCAACTCCCGGACCTCCTGGGCGACGACGGCAAAACCCTTGCCCGCCTCTCCGGCGCGGGCAGCCTCGACACCAGCATTGAGAGCCAGCAGGTTCGTCTGAAACGCGATATCGTCGATGACGCCGATGATGTTGGAAATCGACTGGGAAGACTGTTCGATGCCGTTCATGGCTTCGACCGCACTGTGAACAATCTCGCCGGACCGCTCGGCATTGCCTTTGGTGCGGCCGACCAAGGCTGCTGCCTCTTCGGCGCGTGTGGTCGAATCCTTGATGGAAGTGGTGATCTGCTCAAGTGCTGCCGCCGTTTCCTCGACAGAGGCAGCCTGCTGCTCCGTACGCCTCGCAAGGTCGTCGGCGCCGGTTCGGATTTCCTCCGACCCGGATTGGATCACGGAGGCATTCTCCGAGAACGAGACCAGCGCAGCTTGAAGTTTTTCAACTGAGGTATTGAAATTGCCGCGTATTTCGTCGAGAGCCGACGTGAATGGCCGGTCGAGCCGCACCGTCATATTTCCATCTGAAAGCTGGACCAGCCCTGCAGCGAGCTCGCTGACGGCGAACTTCACTTCCGCTTCCTGAGCATTGTTGATGCGTGCGCGCTCGGCGCGCTCGGCCTCTTGTGTAGCACGGCTTGCTTCCGCCTCGGCTTGCAGGCGGACCCTGTCGCGGTTGCTTTCCAGCAGGATGTACAGCGAGCGCGACAAGTCCCCGATTTCGTCGCGTCTCTCACGGTCCTTGAGTGCAACGCCGAGATCTCCATTGGCGATACGATCGGTTTCGCCGATGACGTTTTCTATCCTGCGAATGAACTTGCGGGCGATCAGCCAGCCGGCAAGTCCCAGAAGAATGGCCGCGATCGAGGTGACTGCGATCGCATTCCTCACGACGCTGTTGACCTGGGCGAAGACGGTGGCTTTCGGAACGACCACGATCGCGTACCATGACGTGGTGTCGGTTAGTTTTACCGGTTCGGCGATGGCGAAATAAGTCCCGCCGTCAGCGCCGGTGATTTCGCGCTCAGTGCCGGGATTGGCAATCAGCTGATCCCAACCCGCGGTCTCGGCACCGCCATCCTTGATGTTCTTTCCGATAAGAGCAGCGTCAGGATGGCTGATCATTCCGCCGGCGCCGGTAACAAGGCTCATGAAGCCCGTTCCCATCGGTCGAATTGCGGAAATTGCCTTCTGGGCATCGTCCAGAGCCATATCCAGCCCCGTGACACCCACCGGCTTCCCATCGATCATGATCGGCTTGGCAATCGAGGTCATCAGCACTTGCTTACCGTCAATCGCATAGGAATAAGGCTCGATGATCACGGTCTTCCGCTGATTGAACGGAAGCTGGTAGTAGTCGCCGGCGCCCGCGACAGTGTAGTCGACGAGCGGGACGTTGGTAACTTTGCCGCCGCTGCGGACCCAATAGGGAATATAGCGGCCCGTGGCATCATTGCCTTCCTTACCCGCAAAATCCTTGTCCTTGCCGTCGAAGGCATTCGGTTCCCAACCCGTCCAGACGCCCAGCGCGCCCGGATTGCCGTCAAGCAAGTTCTTCAAGACCGCATCGGCAGTCGTCCGGCTCGCGTCATTGGCGATCCGCATGGTGGACAGCACCGTCTCAAGTGAGTTGACGACGGCGATTGCCGCTCCGAGGGTCTTTTCCGATCCCGCTGCGGTCGTGCTGGCGATCTGCTGCATCTCGCTGAGGCTGGACTGACGAATATTGGTGTAGGCGGAATCAATCAAGATCGCCGAAGCTGCCACCGTTGCGACAACGCCGCATGCTGCGACTGAAAAAATATTGCGACTAGTAGCAGATTTCAAAATCATATCACCACCTTGTCGGGTGGCGTTGCGATCACTCGGCGCGCCCCCACGTGCCTTTGAAAGTAATAATATTCCGCAAGCGGCTGACAACAATCAGCACCGCTCGCCCACGGAGAAAGCTAGATGTTCTTGATTAAAAATATGTGTATCGAAATATCTCTCAAGCGACGTACCTCACCATAACTTCTGGTCCCCAAGAAATTCTGGCAATTATTTGCAGAGAATTCATGTTTCGATTGGATAGAAGCTGGAATGCCGGGTATTGCACCGCAAAATTAGTAAAAAATATTATAATGCAAGCCGCAGCTCGGACCTGCCGGCAGATGTCGCATGGCGCCAACTATCAAGCCATCTGCAATGGAATGTCGCGCGACGGGATGATCATGCAAGGGATCAGCAAGCCCTCGATGAAAGAACTCCGGATCAAGCAAATTTGTCTTGAGCATGAAAGCGTCTCCGTGGCAGTGAGCGGCGGCAAAACCCAGGAGTGTCTAGTTTATGAAATTGTTCTACAAAGCCGGCGCCTGCTCGCTTGCGCCGCACATCGTGGCGCGGGAAGCCGCTATCGATCTCGACGTTATTCAGGTAGATCTCGCCACCAAGAAGACGGAGCATGGTGAAGACTATCTCGCCACCAATCCGAATGGTTACGTACCGGCTCTTGTGCTGGAAGGCGGCGAACTGCTGACGGAATCGCAGGTACTCGTTCAGTATCTTGCCGATCTGAAACCGGAGAGCGGCCTGATGCCGAAAGCCGGCGAGATGGACCGCTACCAGGCTCAGCGTTGGCTGGCCTTCATTTCCAGCGAGCTTCACAAGACATATGGGCCGCTCTTTCGACCGGATACGCCGGAAGCGACGAAGGACGCAAACCGCGCGCATATCGCCAAGCGTCTCGCCTATGTCGATTCCAGCCTTGAAGGAAAATCTTATCTGCTCGGCGATCGTTTCACCGCCGCCGACGCCTATTTGTGGACGATCCTGGGCTGGTCAGGCCGTGTTGGCGTAGACCTCTCCGCCTATGCGAATGTCAATCGCTTCATCAAGACAGTCGGCGGCCGGCCGGCGGTGCAGGCTGCATTGAAGGCAGAAGGGCTGGTCTGACGATAGGCACTAGCCCTTCGTCAGACCAGATGGCCAAATCAAGTCTCACCAAACCGTCGAGCCTGCCCTGATGGGCAGGCTCCTCCTCGCCTCCGTCATGATTAGTTGCTGGCTTTGCCTACGGTCAGTCGGCCGCTGCTGCCATCGGACAGCTTTACCTTTCCCCATGCCGACATGAGATCCGGCGCTCTTGTGACTTCGACCCGCCCCGTGCGACCGTCCGAACATTTGACTGGAAGGGTGATCGTTGGGCGTCGGTCACGGAGATCATAGGTGCCTGAGCATTTCACGGAACGCCGTGACGACTGGACGGAAAAACGCCCCTTGCTGCCGGATGCGACAGTGGTGCCCTTGAAAATTTCTCCTGAATCCATTCGGGCACCAGCGGGAAGAACAATGTCGCCACGTCTCTCATCTTGCGGCCTCTTTGGACCGGAGCCGGCAGTTCGCAAAGCGCGCGAAATGCTTGGCGTCATCCCACCCCCGGTCATAAACCGCGTATAGTCATCATAGGAAATGGTGCCGCGCGCAATTCCGGTCAGCATTCGGCGGCAAAACTCGCGACGAACGTTCGCTTCCGACACGTTCAAGAGCTTTGCCAGCTTCTCCTGCACATCGGGCTTGATAGCGCCGTGGCTGCATTCCTCTATGTTCCAATTGAGGGTATCCGGATCGCTCAAGATGTTTCTGCCATAACCATAACTACTCTTGTTGGCCACCACCGATTGGGCTTTCGCCGCCAACGGAAGGGCCATCACAGCCATGGCCGCCAGAATCATTATTTTTTTCATTCCACCCCCCTCGCTACTTATCCCGAAATCATGAGTAAGCCCGCGCGAATTGTGAAGTGCTCTCAACGTTAAGTGGACAAAAGAGACAGGAATATCCACTGCTTATGGCGCCTCGTCTAAGGAGTGCCGTCAAGTCCAGCGACGAAGACCATCCTGATAAGTCCAAGGTGCATCGCTGCGACCAGTTGCACCGCCACCGCACCGCTATATGTTTCAACAGCACGACGACAAGGCGAGCACTGCGCGACGAGCGAAAGCCGGCCGCTGTTCCCGGAGAAGGCACGACCAAATGATCGATCTCTTGAATGTTCGGGCTGATACCCCCGGTGTTGAACATTGCATCCACTTGAACAACGCGGGCGCCGCCTTGATGCCGCGGCCCGTCCTGGATGCCATGACCGGCTATCTGAGGCGCGAGGCCGAAATCGGCGGATATGAGGCGGCCGAGGAAGCACATCGGAGATTGGATGCGGTCTATACCAGCGTTGCGAATTTGCTGGGCGCTCGACCGGAGGAGATCGCGCTGACGGAAAATGCCACTGTCGCGTGGCAGATGGCGTTCTACTCCTTCACCTTCAAGCCGGGAGATCGGATCCTCACGGCGCGCGCGGAATATGCGGCCAACTACGTGGCCTTCCTGCATGCCGCGAAGACGCAAGGCGTTGAGATCGATGTCGTGCCAAACGATGACAACGGCGTCCTCGATCCCGAGGCGCTAGAAAGCATGATCGACGATCGTGTTCGTCTCATCGCGATCACTTGGGTTCCGACGAATGGCGGACTGGTCAATCCAGCCGCAGAAGTCGGCCGGATCGCCCGTCGCCATGGCGTGCCCTATCTGCTCGATGCCTGCCAGGCGGCCGGGCAAATGCCCATTGATGTCGATCATCTCGGCTGTGACATGTTGACGGCTCCGGGCCGCAAATTTCTTCGTGGGCCTCGTGGCACCGGCTTCCTTTACGTAAGGCAATCATTGCTCAAGCACTTGCATCCGCCCGTCATCGACCACTTTGCAGCACCCTGGGTCGAGCCCGGCCGATATGAGTTACGCAGTGACGCAAGGCGTTTCGAGAGCTGGGAGAACAACTATGCGGCGCGCTTGGGCCTTGGCGTTGCGATCGACTATGCGCTTGCCTTGGGGCTCGAACACATAGAGGCGCGCTGCCAATCACTCGGCATGCTCTTGCGTGCGGAATTGCGGCAAATCCCGGGAGTTCACGTGTATGATCTCGGACCGAAACCGGCGGCGATCGTATCTTTCTCGATAGACGGCCACCCGGCGGAAACCGTCAGGAGTATTCTTGCAGAAGCGGGCATTCATGTCAGCATATCAAGGGCATCAAGCACACTCCTTGATGCGACGGCTCGCGCCTTGCCGACGCTGATCCGGGCCTCACCCCATTATTACAATAGGGAGGATGAAATTTTCGCGCTCACCGAGCGTTGCCGCCGGCTGACCAGCTAGGTGAAGCATCAGCCTTTCAGCTCGCCCTTCAAAACTGCAACCGGGTTGGCTTCAGGCCCAGGAAGTTTCACTTTCCTTCCGGCAAATGCAAAAACTACAACCTCCACGCCATTCGCCGGCGGCGGACACACCTTCCAGCGTGCAAGAATGAGACAAATCGCAAGATTTTCCATCCCTTTAACTCACTTGCACTTCAACAATCATTGCTAATTGAACGCCTCGTAATATATTCGTTTAAAGCGGTTGCCACGTTCTGGTAATTTGCGACCCGCGCCCGTGCGCCGGGTGAGGCTGCGCTGTCGATGCGCAAGCTCCGATGCGAATGGACCGGTTCAAATGGGACAGCGGCCGTATTGTTGTTCGGCCGGCTTGGGAGGGCGAGGCCATATGCCGGAAAACCGAGTGGACCGGTCGCAGCGAATTCCACACGAGTCCGAATCTACCAACCGCTTGGAGGCGGCGGTTTCACTTTGGGATCTCGATCTCAAGCTACTCGACTCCTCGAGAGCGTTTGGAGATCATATCGCCCTCGCATCCAAAAAAGAGCTGACATTGTGGGAAGCCTATCCCGCACTTGCCAAGCCGGTTCTTGCCGCACGGATCAGGCAGGCGATCGATACCGGGGAACCCTGCACGATCCAGATCGACACGCCGAAAAAGGGGAAATGCAGCTTCCTCATTTCCCCTATACATACGGGGCTCCTGATTATCGAAACCAAGGCGGCGGGCATCGGAATCGGCCAGCCATCCGACGACAGCGAAAAAGCGCAACTCATCCATCAGGCAACGCATGACGCCCTGACCGGCTTGCCGAACCGTCGGCAATTCAGTGCGGAGCTCGCGCAATTGCTTCCGGCGAGCGGCAAGATCGGGCCTGCGCTCATGCAGCTCGATCTCGACGACTTCAAGCCGGTCAACGACACGCTTGGCCATGGCGCCGGCGATATCGTTTTGAAACTCGCCGCCGAAAGAATCAAGGAAACCCTTGGTCAGGGCGGCACGGTATATCGCCTCGCCGGCGATGAATTTGCCATCATCCAGGTCAGGCCGCAGCAGGCCTTCGAAGCGGAAGAATTGGCCGACGCGCTGGTCACGGCGTTCAAGAAGCCGTTCATCGTCAACGGCATCTCCCTGTTCGTCGGCGTCAGCGTCGGGGTCGCGATCGCGCCGCGCGACGGCAATGAGGACGAGCAATTGATGAAGGCGGCCGATGTTGCCCTCTATGCCGCCAAGAAAGAGGGGCGACGGCGAGCGCGAACCTTCGATCCAACCATGTTGATCGTCGTGGAACAAAGGGAATTGCTACGGCGCAGCCTGCGCGTGGCGCTCCAGCGTGATGAGTTCTTCATCGAGTATCAGCCGCTGGTGGAACCTCCATCCACGGTCGTGGGTTTCGAGGCACTGTTGCGCTGGCGGCATCCCACCCTTGGGATCATACCTCCGGCGGCATTCATTCCCATGGCGGAAGCCGATGGCCTTATGCGCGAAATCGGCCAGTGGATGCTCGAAGAAGCCTGCCGCGAGGCACTTTCATGGCCGGGACACTATACGCTTGCCGTCAACCTATCGCCTGCCGAGTTCCTGACGCCCGGGCTCACCGATCGCGTATCGCAGACGCTCGATGTCGTCGGGTTTCCCGCCGAGCGCCTGGAGCTGGAGATCACGGAGGGCGTACTGCTGGAGAGAACCATCAACAATCTCGACACGCTGAACACGCTGAACGTGCTCGGCATACAGATTTCCCTCGATGATTTCGGCACCGAGTATTCTTCTCTCAGCTACCTGAAGAATTTCCCCTTCGATACGATCAAGATCGATCGCTATTTCATCAAGGATCTTATGCAGGACACGAAGAGCCAAACCATTGTTCGCTCTGTCATCGGCCTGGCGCACGGCCTTGACATGCGGGTGACGGCAGAGGGCGTCGAAACGCCGCAACAGGCTGGATGGCTGCTGCAGGAGGGCTGTGATCGGCTCCAGGGCTATTGCATCAGCCCGCCGATGCGGGCCGAACGACTTGAAGAATTCATAAGACAAGGCGGACGCGCGCAGTCGATGGCGACGACGTTCGATGAGCTTCACGTCAGACCGTGATCCTCGAAACGCTTTTCATCCAGGAGCTTCTCAAGTGGACATCACAGAAATGCAAGCGGATAGCGCGTCTCAACCATTGCTTGAGCTGGAAATGGACATGGCGTCCTTCGCGGCGGACTGGCGGCATTGCGATCAATGCGCTGCCTATGTCGCCCACATGGTCAGCCACGATCGTCAAGACCCTACCCGCCACGCCAACCTGCTTTCTGCCGCTTTGAACGAACTCTTCGAAATGTCGTTCCATACGCGCGCTTGCAACGGTGCATTAACCTGCCGTTTCTATCGGAACGGCTCGATCGAACGGATCGAATTGACGTTTCCCTGTTCGGACGAACAGCGCGCCTCCTACGAGACTATCATCGAACATGCGAGAATCGGTCAGGCACTCGCCCATTATCTCGATGTCATTACCGATGATGCCGCACGCGCGGAGCAAGCAATCCTTTTCGGATTGCTGGTCAATTACGATGCCAACATCAGACTGCAAAAGCAGGACACGGGCATGCTCACCCTTGTGGTGGACCTAGCGCTTGAAAGGCTCCTCAATTGAGCAACCCTCTCCCCAACCGTTTCACCGCACAATTCGACCCCAACAACCAGGAATTTTCCCTATCCGGGGTGTTCAGGCCGCATTCGGTCTCCGAACTTGCCGATGACCTGGCCCTTCTGCGCACCGGCATCGAGACGGTGAACGGCATCTGCTACATCAATCTGAAGCGCGTCACGCACATGAACAACACCGCGTTCCGCGCGCTGACGCATGTCCTGCTCGATGCAACGCGCTCAAGGCCGGATCTCAAGCTGACGGTCGTAGCGTCCAGCGTCGTTGCATGGGCGTCGCGGCTCTTCCGCCACCTGAGCGATCTTTCGCCGAATATCACCGTGGATATCTACGATTCCGCTTTTTATCCGGGCCAGACCTTCGTTGAAAACCAGAGCTTCATACCGATCCTCCGAACACAGACGAAAATGACGTGGCGGCACGAGCGAGAGATCTTGCCGCGCCACGGACTTCGCGAGGGCATGAACATCGCCGATATCTGTTGCGGCATCGGCGATTTCGCCATGCTGGTGCGAAAGGACTTCAAGCCGACGCGGATTGTCGCCCTCGATCACTCGATCCCGAGCCTGGATTATGCCCGCAAGGTCGCGGAGGATTTCGATGTACAGGATATCGAATATACCTATGGCGACGCATCGCAGATGCTGTTCGAAAGCGACCAGTTCGATTTCGTGACCTGCAGGCATTCGTTGCAGATCTTCGATCGCCCGGATGTCCTGCTGCGAGAGCTCTATCGGATATGCAAACCCGGAGGCCGCGTCTACATCACCAACGAGAAGAACTCCCATTGCCTCGGAGAGCCGAGAGCCGAGAGCATTCAGTGGACATATACTGAGGTCGCCAAGCTCTTCGCTCACTTCGACATGGATGTCGAGATGGGTCCGAAAGGTCGTCGCATGCTGCTGGATGCAGGCTTCGCGGACGTCAGGATGGAAAGCTTCATGGTCACCAATCTCGACGGCGATCCGCAGGATTTCGCCGATATCATCACGGCGTGGCAGAATGTCTACGCCGACGAGATGGCGGTCCGACGTGGCGATTCTCCGGAATTCATAGAGAAATTCAAGCAAGGTTTTGCCGACCACATCTTTGCCGCCCTGCACCCCAGAGGCTACGCGGGCTGGCCGATATGGGCCACCTCGGGACAGAAACCGCTATGATGGAAACCTCATTGGCCAAGAAAAAGCTCGGATTGCGCTCCTTTCGCGCCAAGTTTCTGATCGTTGTCGGCGGCGCCGTTCTCTTCGACCTGATGGTCAGTGGTGGCCTTGCGCTCTGGAACGTTCAGCGTCTTTCGCGCAATGCGACAACCGAGGTCGGTCAAGGCCTTGAGAAAGCAAGTCAGGATTACATCCGCTCCTATACGGATTCCACCGCCACGCAAGTCGGTCTCCTCATCGATCAGGTCCATTCTGATGTGAAGGCCCTTGCCGGCGTTTTGCAGGGACAGATCGACAATCCGACCAGGAGCGGGGCTATTGGCTCCGCCATGGACAAGGCCTCACCCGGTGCTGTCACCGTGACCTATGATCCGGTTGGCCAATGGGCACAAAACGCTCCTGGAACGCCATCGGTCGTCAGTGTCTGGGGCTATCTGCTGGACAAGGATCATCGTCCGATGCCCCAGGTCCAGGCCGACATCGAATGGAGCGCCGTGCTCAATCTCGTTGCGCCATCGTTGCTGCATAACGGCGCATCGAAACTGCAGATGTACTACATCGGACCGCGGGAACGCCCGATCTTCCGAACAGCGCCCTATACGACGCAGGCACAAACCTTCGACCGACTCTACCCAGGCCACAACAGCGCGGATTTCTGGACATTCTTCTTTCCGGGTCTTTATGAGTCCTGGCAGCAATGGGCATCGAGCCCGTCGTCACGGCCGGTTGCCGACTACATCACCCAGACTGCGCCTTACACGGATGCGATCACCGGAAAGCTGATCGTCAGCTTCTTCCACCCGCTGTGGACGCCGGATCGGCATGGGGTCGCGGGCGCCGCCGGCGCCGATATCACCCTCACCCAGCTCGCCGAGATCGTCGAGAACGTGAAAGTCGCCCAAAGCGGCTTCGGCTTTCTGACGATGTCGAACGGAAACGTCGTCGCGATCAATCCCGTGGGAGAGAAGATCATCGGCCTGCGCGCATCCAACGACGCGGCCGCCAAGGGGGTCACCGGCCTCGATCGGTCGTTGCGCAACAGCGTGCAGAAGGCCATCACGACACTGCCGCTCGATGCGGACGGCGTGATCCAGCATATTTCCCTCGACGAGCAAGGCGAAAAGGTTCCCTATCTCGTCGTGGTGAAACAGCTGCATGCGACCAATCTCTGGGTGGAAGGACCCGTGCAGCGCGAAGTCATGTCGCTCGGAATCGTGGTGCCCGAACGCGAAATCTACGCATCGCTCATTGCCGCCAAGGAAGAGATATCACGCGCCACCAATCGCATCCTGCTCTATCAGATCATGGCGGTTCTGGTGTCGCTGATGATCGTCACGGCGGCGGTCTTTGCTGCTTCGAAACGTGTCACCGGCGGCATCAGCGCATTGGCGAGCGCCGCAAAGCGCATCCAGGCAAAGGATTACTCGGTCAGGGTCGACATCTCCACGAAGGACGAAGTTGGAGAGGCCGGTATCGCCTTCAACCGCATGGCAGAGGATATCAGCTTCCACACGGAAAACCTCGAGAAGCTCGTGTCCGACCGCACCAGGGAAATCGAAGCGGCGAAGGAAGAGATCTCCACCCTGAACGGTCAGTTGAAAAGCGAAAACCTGAGGCTGGGTGCCGAGCTCAATGTCGCCAGGCAGATACAGCTCATGGTGCTGCCGCGCGCCAAGGAACTCACCGCCAACAAAAATCTGGAAATCGCGGCTTATATGCGCCCGGCCGATGAGGTCGGCGGCGACTATTACGACGTTCTGCAAAATGGAAACAATCTGAAGATCGGTATCGGCGACGTCACGGGCCACGGACTTGAAAGTGGCGTGCTGATGCTGATGGTGCAATCGATCGCCCGTGCATTGCAGGAGGCCGGTGAAATGGATCCGGCAAAATTCCTGACCGATCTCAACCGCACGATCTTCAAGAACATCGAGCGGACAAAGACCGACAAACATCTGACCCTGTCGTTTCTCGATTATGATGGCAAGCGGCTGACGATCTCCGGCCAACACGAAGACATGATCATCGTTCGCGAGAACGGCGAGGTTGAAAGGATCGATACCGGAGATCTCGGCCTCCCCGTCGGCCTCGAAGCCGATATAGCTCCCTTTATCGACACACGGGAAATCGCCTTCGAAAAGGGCGATATGGTCGTGCTCCACACAGACGGCGTCACCGAAGCGGAGAACTCGAAGGGCGAATTGTTCGGCTTCGAACGGCTTCTGGAAGATGCCCGCCGCCTGCACGGCGGCACAGCCGAAGAAGTGGTCAAGGGCATACTCGATGACCTCATGACTTACATCGGAACCCAGAAGATTCATGACGATATTACTCTTGTCGTGATGCGGCACAGGTGAGAGATGACAACTGCAACTTTCGGCCAGGAACATCTGGTTTCGTTCGACACAGCAAACGCATTGCGAATCTGCCTGTTTGACGGGCCACTTCATTTGGCATGGCGCCACTCGGCCATGACATCGGACTTCATCGCCGAAACAATGTCGCTCGGCTTCCGTTCCTCCGAGCGGCAATACAAGACGGTTCGGCACGACATCGGTTATCTGACGAACGAGCTCATCGAAAACTCGATCAAGTTTCGTGCCACCGGTGAGATCGTGATCGAGGCACTGGCCGACGCTCACAGTTTCAGGATGCGGATCGCGAACCTGATTGACCGCGATGCGACGGCTCGCTTCCAGGAATTGTTGCACAAGGTCACGAATGGCGATCCCGGCGATCTCCTTATAGAACAGATCGAGGCCAGTGTTCTTGCGGGCGGCAATGCATCCGGGTTAGGACTGTTGACTTTGATGAGTGATTACCAGGTTCAGCTGGCCTGGCGCTTCGACGACGGCGGTCCGCACAAGCGGACGAAACTTCAAACTTATGCCGCTATGGCAATTTCCCTGTCTTGAACCCGCGAGAGGCCGTTTATGGAAATCAAAGAAGAAGCGTTCCGCGTCTGGTCCGAAGGTAGCACCCTATATTTCGACGGGACCATGCGTTTGGCTGGTCCAGACGCCTACGCTCCGGTCTACGATCTCGCCAGGCAGATCCTTCACGGAAGCGGCGGCAAGGCAACGTTCGACCTGACCGGTTTGCAGTTCCTGAACTCGTCCGGGATCAATTTGCTCGCCAAGCTGACGATCGAAGCCCGAAAGCATGCCGACATCCACCTTACGGTATGCGGCTCGTCGCAAATTCCCTGGCAGATGAAGTCTCTGCCGAACCTGAAGAAGCTTCACCCGCGCCTGGACCTGCGCCTGACCTAGGGGCAGCGGCTTGGAGACTATGCGGCAAGGCGAATTGTCGACCCCAAGCGCCCGCAGCGACTGAAAGCTCCGAGCGAGGCTGCTCTCCGGCGCCGACGTCTGACACAGCCGAGAGTTCCCGGCGACTATTACATCGCAAGCCATTGCCCACAGGCTTTCTATTTCAGTCGTCACCAGCGCGGCAGCGCGATCGAGCCTGCTCTCATTTTTGAGGCATCCCATTTCCTTGTCACGCCAATAATATACTTTCGAGATTGAATAGTAGAAGATATGGAGAAATTAAAACGTAAAGAAAAATGCGAAAATACTTCAATTTTTAAATCTGAAAATTGAAAAATTGGTGCAATTACTTGTAGTATATCAACGCACAGAATACATTTAAAAATGGACAGAATGTAAACTTTTCGCATTCTCTGCTAACGACAGAATAGTTAAATATTAGTAAACTATAATCCAAAGTTGCAGCAATGATCTCAAATTGTAATCGTATCGCGAGAGGGAAAAACTCTGTTTTTCCTGAACACTCAGCTTCGTGTCTAGTTTTCCGGGAGGGTTTGATGGGCATAGCGTTCAAATCTGCAAGTCTATCTCCACAAAATACGCAGAAAAGAACAATTCTTGTTGCCGGCGGCGCAGGATTTCTCGGTTCTCATCTTTGCGATCGGCTTTTGCAGAGCGGTCATGAAGTCATCTGCGTGGATGATTTCTCAACCGGGCGGATAGACAATCTTAGACATCTGCTTCGCTATGATACGTTCAGCTTCATCCGCCACGACGTCATTGCATCGCTCGATATACCCGTCGATGAGATCTACAATCTGGCCTGTCCGGCGTCGCCGCCGCACTATCAGGCTGATCCCATCCATACGATGAAGACGTGCGTCTTCGGCTCGCTCAATCTGCTGGAGCTCGCCACGCGTCACCAGGCACGCATCTTCCAGGCCTCCACTTCGGAGATCTATGGCGACCCCCAAGTTCACCCGCAGCCGGAGAACTATTGGGGCAACGTCAATTCCTTCGGTCCTCGCTCCTGCTATGATGAGGGCAAGCGCTCCGCCGAAACGCTCTTCCGGGATTTTCACGCTCAGCACGGCGTCGACATCAGAATTGCGCGAATATTCAACACCTATGGTCCACGCATGCGCCCCGATGACGGCCGTGTCGTTTCCAACTTCATCGTACAAGCCCTGAAAGGCCAGGATATCACCGTCTATGGCGATGGATCCCAAACGCGGTCGTTCTGCTACGTTGCCGATCTGATCGAGGGCTTCATCCGTTTGATGGGCAACGAAACGACCATTCACACGCCGGTCAATCTCGGCAATCCGGCGGAATTTACCGTACGCGAGCTCGCTGAAAAGATCGTCACCATGACCGGTTCATCATCGCATGTCGTCTACCAGCCCCTGCCGATCGATGACCCGCGTCAACGGCGGCCCGATATCACCGTTGCCAAACGCGAGCTTGGATGGGAACCATCCGTCGCTCTCGCAGATGGCCTGGAATCCACCGTTGCCTACTTCGAGCGGCAGCTTGTTCGTCCCAACAGCGAGCTTTTCGAGGTTGCGTGATGTCCAGGGAAACAATACTCGTTGTGGGGGGCGCCGGCTTCATCGGCAGCCACACCGCCAAGCACCTCCATAGCCAGGGCTTCGAGCCGGTCGTCTATGACAACCTCTCGACCGGCCACCCAAGCTCGGTACGTTGGGGGCCACTGGTGGAAGGGGATATCCTCAACACGTGGCGGCTTGCGGAAACGATCCTCCAATACAAGCCCGCGGCGATCATCCATTTCGCGGCATCGGCCTATGTCGGCGAGTCCGTGGAAAACCCCGCAAAGTATTATGCGAACAATGTGAACGGCACGTTGTCCGTGCTGGAAGCATGCCGCCGGGCCAGTGCGAACAAACTGATCTTTTCATCGAGCTGCGCAATTTACGGAATTCCGGATCGCCTGCCGATCTGTGAAACCGAGACACCACGCCCCATCAATCCCTATGGCAGAACGAAGCTGATCGCCGAACAGATGCTCGCCGACTATTCGGCCGCCTATGGGCTTAATTATGTGGCGCTGCGCTACTTCAATGCCTCTGGCGCCGATCCCGAGCGGGAACTCGGCGAATGGCACAATCCGGAAACGCACCTCATCCCTCGGGCGTTGCTGGCGACCGGGGGCGCGCTTGAGACGCTGGATGTCTTCGGAAGCGATTACGATACACCAGATGGCACATGCGTCCGGGACTATATTCATGTGACTGACCTTGCCAGAGCGCATGTCCTGGCGGTGGAATATCTGCTGTCGGGCGGAGACAATCTTGCCGTCAATCTCGGAACCGGACGCGGCACATCGATCAAGGAAATCGTCAGTGCGATCGAACGCGTCTGCGGCCGCCCGGTTCCTGTCGCCATGCGCACGCGCCGCGCGGGTGATCCGCCGGCTCTTTACGCCGCGTCGGACCTTGCCGCGGAAAAACTCGGCTTCCGCGCGCTTCATTCCGACATCGAAACGATCATTCGCACCGCAGCCCCGTTTTTTGGATTGGAGGTGCGGGGATGACCTCGATCCGGACACGCGCTCTTGCCACTCAAGACCAACGATTGATGACCCGAATTCTGCAAGGTCCTCAGCGCGTGGAATATGTTGCCTGCGCAACATTATGGCTTGCCGCTCTCGGCTATTTCTGGAGTTGGTGGCTTACACCCGCTCATCATGTCGATATGATAGGATCTGTTCTGCTCACCCTGGTGCTGGCCTGGGTGACGATCATCCCGGCCTATTTCATCGCCGTCTTCCTTCGCGCCAGGAAACCTTCGGGACCATTGCAGCTCCCCGCCGGCAGTCGCGTGGCGATGGTGGTTACGAAAGCGCCCTCCGAACCCTTCGCAGTCGTCGCCCGGACGCTGCACGCGATGCTGATGCAGGAGGTCCCGCACGATACCTGGCTTGCCGACGAGGATCCATCGCCCTCAACGCTGGACTGGTGCCGCAAAAACGGCGTCCAGGTCTCCACTCGCAAGGGACGCGAGGACTATCATCGCAAGACCTGGCCGAGGCGCACCCGCTGCAAGGAAGGCAACCTTGCCTTCTTCTACGATCAATATGGCTATGAGCGGTATGACTTCGTGGCACAACTCGATGCCGATCATGTGCCCGAACAAGGCTATCTCTTCCAGATGCTCCGTCCTTTCGCGGATCCGGCGATCGGCTATGTGTCCGCGCCGAGCATCTGCGATCAGAATGCATCCGAAAGCTGGTCGGCCCGTGGCCGTCTCTACGCCGAAGCCAGCATGCACGGGTCGCTTCAGGCCGGGTTCAATTGCGGCCTCGCACCGCTCTGCATCGGCTCGCACTATGCCGTCCGCACCAAGGCCCTGCGCAGCATCGGCGGGCTTGGGCCAGAGCTGGCGGAAGACCACTCCACCACGCTGATGATGAATGCGCACGGTTGGCGTGGTGTCCATGCGCTCGACGCCATCGCCCATGGCGACGGTCCCCGCACTTTTGCCGATCTCATCACCCAGGAGTTTCAGTGGTCGCGCAGCCTGATGATGATCCTGCTGCAATATTCGCCTGAGTTGATCAAAAGGCTGCCCTTGCGCCTCAAGATCCAGTTCCTGTTTTCGCAGCTCTGGTATCCGCTGTTCTCGCTCTTTATGGCCTTGATGTTTGTCCTGCCGGTGATCGCGCTCGCTCGGGGTAAGACCTTCGTCGACGTCTCCTACCCCGATTTCCTGCTGCATTTTGCGCCGCAATCAATTCTGCTGATCCTGTTTGCCTATCGCTGGCGCAGCACTGGCACGTTCCGGTCGATCGACGCCAAAATCCTGAGCTGGGAGATGACGCTGTTTCTGTTCGCTCGCTGGCCGTGGGCGCTGGCAGGAACGCTTGCCGCTATTCGCGATCGCGCAACCGGATCCTTCGTGGATTTCCGCGTGACGCCGAAAGGCACCTCCGATGTCGATCCGATACCTTTTAGGGTCCTTGCGCCCTATTGCATGCTGTCTTTGGTCTCGGTTCTGCCGGTATTGCTTGTCCGCATCGCAGGAGAAGCCGGCGGCTTCTACATCTTCGCGACGCTCAATGCCGCCATCTACACGCTGCTGCTGGTGGTGATCGTCCGTCAGCATGACCGTGAAAACTCCGTCAAAACGGACAGGCGTCTCTATCGTCCCGCGCTTGCAAGCGGTTTGCTCGCCCTCACTGCGCTACCCGTGGCTGGGCTCATTGAGCGCGGCCACGACGGAGTGCAATCGCTGGCCTGGAACGCGGACGGCTACACGCTGTTCGAAGAGCGCTCTTCAGTGGCAGGTGCGGGTGTGGGAGGACGAGGACTACACCGGATGGTGTTCCATCCGCACTGGCAGGTGAACAACGCAGGTAACTGAAGCTCATGACGGGAAGGACGCCATCGGCGGGAGACCCAAATGACAATGGTTGTTGACGGTATCGGACATGCAGGCACGATCGGCGGCGGATGCTTTGCCGAACAGATGATCGACAGCTTTCGAGATCGGCATCCGGCCGCTTCAACAACAGCGACAAAGCCGCGCTCCAATCAAATCATGGGAGAAATGATATGAAGTCATTGAAAAATATAGCCTCCCTCATCCCTACGACATCGCTTGCGCTTGCCGTTGTTCTTGGGCTCGGAACGGGGAGCGGCCCGGTTCATGCCGCGACAACGACAACACTGCCGGATGGCGCAAGGCCGATGACGGCGGTCGAGCTCTACACGCTCTACCACGACAAGAGCTGGCGCTGGCCCGATGGCGCGGGCCGAATGCAGAACATCGACAGACGGTTTTCCGCCTGGGTCGACGGAACGGGAGGACAATCCTGGGCCGAGGGTCGATGGGCCGTGACGGATAACGGCCGCCTATGTCTTGACGCAACCTGGCACGCCGCGAACGGCCAGTTTCCGGCCAAGACCTGCTTCGTTCATCGCATACTTGATGGAACGATCTATCAGAAAAGGGAGACCGGCGGGACATGGTTCGTGTTTCGCCATCCCGCCATTAAAGAAACCGATGAGGCGACAAAACTGATCGCCGATGATCTGGTCTCACAGCGACTGGAAGCCATGAAAGCCGCCCTGACCGTTCACAAAACCGAATGAGGGAAGGAGGCAATCCGATGAAAACCCTATCGAAACTGACGACTGCTTTGCTTGCGACCGGCGTCCTTTGCGGAGGAATGTATGTCGCGAGCGGTGGCCTGGATGCGAGAGCCGATACAAGGCCCCTGTTCAACGACAAGCGGCCAATTATCACACCGCAATCGCTACCGGGGGGCGCCTACGATCCGAACGGCGACTTCTCCAACGATCCAAACCCCAAGATCGAGCATCTCTTCCTGCCCTGGGAGGATGTCGATCTGTCGACCTTGAACACGGCGGATGAATACGCACGCAAACGCGGGCGTTCGCTGCTGATCACCATCGAACCCTGGTCATGGGCACGCAATTGGCGCGTCACGCCGACCGATCTGCTCAATGGCATTCTGGCCGGGCACTACGATTCCAACATGACGGCAATCTGTTCGGCCGCCGCCAAGCTCAACGCGCCGGTTACCATTCGCTGGGCCCAGGAAATGGACGAGAAGAACGGGCAGTTTACCTGGGCATACTGGAAGGCGGACGACTATGTGAAGGCTTACAGGCACGCGATCACCGTATGCCGCAAGAGCCTGCCGACGGCGAAATACATGTGGTCTCCCATGGGCAAGGAAGGGCTCGAAGCCTACTATCCCGGCGATTCATTCGTGGATGTCGTCGGCTTGTCGGTCTTCGGCTATCAACCGTTCGATCAGCGCACGCTCGGACGGGATTCGACCTTCGTTGAAGCAACCAAACCCGGATACGATCGCGTCAAGCGCTTCAAGAAGCCTATCGTCATCGCGGAATTGGGCTATCAGGGAAATGAGGCTTACACGCACGGCTGGGCCGAAGAAGCGAATAAGCCGCACAGCCAGTTCCCAGATCTGCAGGCTGTCGTCTACTTCAACGACCGCGAAGTCTATCCTTGGCCTTATGGCCTTGGCCGACCGGACTGGCGCGTTGCCAGCCCTCTGTTGAACTGATCGTTGCGATGAAAGGTTGAGGAGAGACACATGTCTTCGTTCCGCTTTACCATCATGAATGTGTTGCTGTCGGTGCTGGTGCTGGCGGGCAACGCAGACGCCGCAACGCCGCGTCAGATCGACCGAATGACAACACGGGCGGCCATCAAGGCCGCTCCGATGAGCGCCGCCGAACTTAGAAAACTCTACGCGGGACGCTCCTGGATATGGAAGGAAGGCGCTGGCTATTTCTCTCGTCACCATCGCCGTTTTACGGCTTGGTCACACACCGGCTCTCGGAAATCCTACGCAAAAGGTATGTGGTATGCGACAGATCGAGGGAGACTCTGCATGAGTGCTGTCTGGTATAGCAAGACAAGCGCTGCACCCAATGTTTCCTGCTTCCTACATCGCGAGAAAGCCGGGATCATCTATCAGAAACGAGCATCAGGCGGGAAATGGTATGTATTCCGTCATAACCCAATCAAACATGATGACGAAGTTCTGAAGCTGCGGTTGGGCGATTATGTCCGCAAACATCTGCCCAATTGAAGTCCAATGTCTGATAGGGGCTATTGCATCGATAGCGGTGCGGCCTGCGTCTCACCTGTTCCGCCGAGCCGACATCCGTGCAATGCCCCTATTCTTTTTCAGACACAAAGCGTGACATCGCCCTGTTCACCCCTCAAAAGGCACTGCGATTGTAGCAGTGTGAGGTCCGCCCAAAGCCGCTCGGCGTACAAATATAAGGAGACCCCTTGAAATAGTCCGCAGAAGAAACCGAAGTTGTCCTGGAAAGGGAGCTTCCACTATAGAAGACGACGTTGTTCTTCTCATACTTCTTCATATACAGCTGAACAGTCTTGTTCTTTGAATGGGTGTCTTCAGCAGAATTTGCACTCATAGGGGAGGATATCGAAGCCAAGAATATAAACATTGCCGATGCAACAAATCCAATTCTTCGATTTTTATTGCAATCTTCCCGATATTTTTGGGTAAAACCCATAAGACTAGTCTCCTTGATGACTTGGTTTTGTGGATTCTGGAAGAAAATAATTAAGCGCCTTCTATAAATATCTTGAAAATATTAACGAAAGCGGCATAATTTCCCCTCCAGAATACTGGCGGGGACCTGCAACAATGTTGTCTGCAGAACTGTTAGTTTGTCGCGATATTAAAGGACTGCCTAGAGCCTTCGGCCAGGCATCCACAGACTTCTTCGGTCTATTCGCCAACTCACCCTGCAAGCCGGAATTCGCTTCTCAAGATATGATGCAGAGGCTTCCTTTCTATCTATCCGCCAGTCTCCAGGCGGTCGGGTGGACGCAAATTCAGGCTGTTTTGCGACTTTTCGCGCATGCGGGCGATATCAGAGACCGACATTATCTGTTCGGAACCGACGCTTTCATCCCCCTGCCCGAACCAAGATCGCCCTCACTGCAAGCAATGCAGTCCGGCGTTCACCTCTTGCGAGCATCTCGCCAACCATCGACCGTGAACGCCCTGTCGAAAGGCCACCGTGATGACGCGGACTAAAATCGAGTCTGCCCCCGAACAATCAACTTTTATCGAAAGACGCCGATGGCCCCGGACGCTGCAGGTTCCGTTCTATGAAACGATGGCGGACCGGCAGGAACTGGCGTCGCTGCCATTTTCCACGGCCGATTCCGCTCCAGCCCACCAATTTTCGGCATGGCAAGACCATATGGCACCATTGGTCGACACTTATCTGCCCGAGGCCGCCCGACCGGGCGATTGCTTTGAGGCAAAGCAAACCGTCTGGAATCTCGAAGGGGTCCTGCTGATACAGCAGGAAACGGCCCCTTTCCGCTACGAGCGCTCGGCCGAAAAAGTGCGCTTTAGCGCCATAGATCATTGGCAGATCACATTCCTGCGCACAGGCAAGACATGGACCAGCGTCAACGGGCATGTCGTCGAAAACGAACCCGGCATGATGGAGATCCGCGCGCTTGGCTGCCCTTTCTATGGTCGCACGATAAGCGCTCAATCGGTGACCCTGATACTACCCTGCGATCTATTTGCCGACCATGGCGGCCTGCCGGGCACAAGCAATAACGTGGTGCTCGGCGGGGCGCGTGTCAAACTCGTGTCCAGCTACGTCTCATTTCTTGAGGCCAATCTCGGCCGATTGACGAAAGATGATTTGCATGGCGTGCGCCAACAGCTTGAGGAGATGATCTTCCATAGCGTCGCGCCGCTGGTGAATGGCCAAATGAACGGTGATCGCGCCTCGGAAATCGGACTGATGGCCAAGGCTCGTCGCTTCATACAGAACAATCTCGGTTCACCGGACCTCACCCCCGAGGCAGTGAGCCGTGAACTGGCGATCTCGCGGACCAGGCTCTACGAGCTGTTCCAGGCGTCAGGCGGTGTCCTGAACTACATACGCAGAAGGCGACTTCTGGCGGCGCGCGCCGCGCTTGCCGATATGAGCAACGGTCACAAGATTGCGGATATCGCCAGCGCATTCGGCTTCGAATCCGCAGCCAATTTCAGCAGAGCCTTCACGCATGAATTCCGCTACAGCCCCAGCGATGTCCGCAGACATTCCGGAGAGTGCAAAACGGAACATCTGCGATCGATGACGGAGACACCCAGCTTCGGCGATTGGCTCAACACACTTGGTCTTTGATGCTCGCCGGCCGCTCCGTGTCAGGCGGCAATGCTCCCCGTCGCGACAAGGTCTGCGGATCAGGCAACGCCGTGGTCGCTACGTCGCATCCGTTTCCGCAATCAGGGTGCGGTCCGCCGCGCCTCCATCCATCGACGGTACTGCCTGGCGCGGCATTTCGCTTTGGCTTGCGCCAGAACAAGCGCCCAACCCGGCAAGACGCCGGGAGCCGTGCGGCGTTGTCGGCTGAGGCGGCCGAGCTGGTATTTGACGGCAGCCATATGTGCCGAGGCGGCAAGAGGCTTGTTTTTCCATCTGATCGGCCTGAGTTGAGGAACTTCGGGCAGGCCGCGTTGCCAGTTGCGAGGCAGGTCCGGCTCAATGGCGAGCGCCGTGGCAATGCCCGCAATCGCAACGCCGTTGTCGACCACCTGCTCTGCCACCTCGCGTCGCCTTATGCCGCCGGTCACCATCAAAGGCATAGCCGCAACATCGAGGATATCGCGCGCAAATTCGAGGAAATAGGCTTCGCGGGCAAGCGTTCGCTCATCCCGAGCCGTCCCCATCATTGCCGGCGCTTCATAGCTGCCGCCGGAAAGCTCGACCATGTCGACATTCAGGGCGCCCAGCATCGCGACAACGGACCGCGCATCCTCAGGCGAAAAGCCGCCACGCTGGAAATCGGCGGAGTTGAGCTTGACCGCCACGACAAAACCGGGCGGGACCGCCGCCCGCACCGCGCGCACGATATCGAGCAACAGGCGCGCCCGGTTCTCCAGACTTCCGCCCCACCGATCCGTGCGGCGGTTGGACAATGGCGAAAGAAACTGGCTGACGAGATATCCATGCGCGGCATGTATCTCCACCCCGGTAAAGCCGGCACGCTCCGCCAGAACGGCCGTATTCACGAAACGATCTTCCACCTCGGCTATGTCAGCAACAGTCATGGCGCGCGGCACGGGAAATTGCTTTGACAGGGCGCCGATATCCACTGCGACAGCAGAAGGCGCCAGCGTGCCTTGCCCGAGTGCCGCGGGCATCTGACGTCCGGGGTGATTGATCTGCATCAGTATCTGCGCGCCATGAGAACGGCCTGCCGCAGCCCAGGCCCTGAAGCGATCGAGATGCCGATCGTCTTCAAGCACGACACCACCGGGCCCAGTCATCGCGCGGGCATCGATCATGACGTTTCCGGTGATGATCAAACCCGCTCCTCCTTTCGCCCATGCCTGATAGAGACGCATCAGATCTGCGGAGGGCGCATGGTCGTTGTCGGCCATATTCTCTTCCATCGCTGCCTTGGCGATGCGATTTGGAACAATGACGCCATTGGGCAGCGCCAGCGGGGAAAACAGGGACATCAATGCACTCCTAAAACTATTTGCGTGCACCATAACCTTTGAGTTAACTTTAAGGTCAATACCCAATGTCGCGAGGATTTGGCATGAACATCGGAGAACTGGCGAAACGCACCGGCCTCACCACGTCGCGGATCCGTTTCTATGAAAGCGCCGGCCTGCTGAAGGTTGTCGAACGCAGGCCGAACGGCTACCGGAGTTATCCGTCCGAAGCGGCCTTGATGCTTGAGCTGATCACGACGGCGCAAAAGGCGGGTTTCAGCCTCGATGAAATCCGGCTGCTTCTGCCACCGGATCTCAAGCAATGGAATCATGAAGCTCTGCTGGAGGCGCTGCAGCAAAAGGTGACGGATATTGAGGCGCTCGAAACGCGGCTGGTGCAAACCAAGGCACAACTCGTTACGCTCATCGGCGACATCAAAGCGAGGCCAGGAGACATCGACTGTGCCGCCAATGCGCAAAGGGTCTTGTCACGCGTCTTTGGTCGGGAGGTCGAGATGCCAGCCATGATCACCCATGACATCAAGCGCCTCGGCAAGACAAGTCAGCGGCCGTCAACCAAAGGCCGCTAGATATGCGTCTGCGCTTTTCTTTGAATAGCGCAAACACTCAATCTTCCCGATCCAATCGCTTCCTTCACATTTCGAGCGGAGAGCCGACAGGTCTTTCCAGCGAGTGCTCCTAGCACACTGTATCAACGCCGCTCCTCGGCTGGCGGCACCTTCATCACGCGGAATAAGAATTTGGCGGGAGCGATACAGTCCGAGGGATGCAAGACACGCAAGCTTCCATTTTGAACATTGACAGCATGCTGTCAAATATGCATTTTGGCGCCATGCTTTCCAAGGAGCCCGCAATGCATGCTAACGTCTTGATATCGATGGAAAAGATCGAAGGTCCGCAGGGAGAACTTGCAGTTTACCGATCCGGCAGAGGCCCTCGCGTTCTTTTTCTCCATGCTGATTGCGGTCGTTCCGAGCAATGGCGCGAAGTCATCAATCTGATTTCCGCTGAGTTCGAGACGTGCGCAATCGATTTTCGGGGGCATGGCCATTCGGCAGCTGCTGCAAACCAGGAATATAGTTTCTCAGCGCGCGCCGAGGATGCACTTGCCGTAGTCGACGCGCTTGGATGGGATCGCTTCCTCATCGTCGCGCATAGTGGCGGCGGTGCAGCAGCGTTGGCTTTGGCCGGCGCTCATCCGGAGCGCGTGCGAGGGGTACTCCTCATCGATCCCGTAACGGATCCAAGCGGCGTCCCGCAAGAGGTGATGGCGGCAATAGTCGCGGGTCTAAGCGGCCCGGACAGTCTTGCGTTTCTCAAACAATACTACTCGACCATCACCGGTGCCGACGAAGCGGTCCGGACGCGAGTTCTCGCGGATGCCAATGCAACGACCCCGGAATCGCGAGCAGGCGTTGGCAAGGCGGTGGCCGAATGGCATGCCGGAGAGGCACTTGATGCCTATCAGGGCCCACTATTCATCGTAGGTGCCGATGCAACCGATGGTCCGAGCGCGCTCTATGCGCTCCGCCCCTGCATTCCGCACGTGGTAGCCCACGGCACCGGCCATTGGCTCCAGATTGAACGGCCCGAGCTGGTCGCCGACAACCTCAGGAACTTGGCGAAGCGAACAGAAACTTGAGAGGGCGACATGCGAACACCTGAAGGCGATGCGCTCACGGAACTGGTCCTGGCTGTTTTCCGCCTTAACGGAAATTTCCTGAAAGCGGCGGAAGGTATCGCCGTCCCGGTCGGGCTGACAGTGGCCCGATGGCAGGTCATCGGCGCTGTGATCGAGGCACCAGGGACGGTCGCGGATATTGCGCGAAAAATGGGCTTGGCACGTCAAAGCGTACAGCGATTGGCCGATGTTCTCGTCGCCGAGGGGATGTTGGAGTGCCGCGACAATCCGGCTCACAAACGTGCGAAATTGATCCAGATCACGGAACGGGGACGATCCGCAATCGCACGCATAGCTCCCCGGCAGCATCGATGGGCCGATGAGGCAAGCAAAGGCCTTTCGCGAGAGCGGCTGCTTGACGCGCTGGAGTTAATACGCGATGTGTCTCAGCGCATCGAGGCATTGGATTCAGGCGAACCCTAATCTTCGCGACACAACCCTGGAGGGCGCGCCCGCGCGGTTGACGACTTCGCTCAGATCCTGCCGAGCTTTCCCGTGTTTCAGGCCAGCCGGCGGCCTGCCGATTAACCACTATCGATTTCCCGACAGCCCCATGCCCGCGCAAACCCGAAGCACCGTGGCATTCCACCCGTTCACCCTCATCGATCATCGGTTGAAATGAATTATCTGATTGAACTGTCTTCCATACATGCCGCTGCAGCCCGGATAAGTGGAGCGATCATCCACACCGCCACCATTCTGAGCCCGGGCCTCTCCGCCAAAATCCAGCGGCCGGTCTATCTGAAACTGGAAAACACCCAGATCGGCGGCTCGTTCAAGGCGCGTGGCGTCCTGAACAAGTTTGCCAGTCTCGAGGCGGAACTATCCTCGAAGCGATTTGTAGCGGTCAGTGGCGGCAATTTCGGCATCGCCGTGGCACAGGCCGCCAGCAAGCTCGGCGCCGATGTCACGATCGTCATGCCCCAATCGGCACCCGCCTCGTCTATTGAGAAAATTCGCACGCTCGGTCTCCCGGTCATCGTGACAGGCAACGTCAATGACGCCTTTGCGCATGCCGAACACCTGGAACAGCAAGGATATGTTGTACTCGACGATTGCGCCGATACCGCGATCGCGGAAGGGCACGGCACGCTGGCGCTGGAGTTCATCGAAGACTGCCCGCAACTGACCGATGTCTTCGTCGCCGTAGGTGGTGGTGCGATGCTGGCGGGAGTTGCCACTGCGCTGAAAAAACGAAAGCCGGAAATTCGGATCTGGGGCGTAGAGACCGCCGGAGCGAATTCCATGGATCAAGCCCTGCGCCTTGGAAGGCCGGTGGAGATCAAAGTCAGCTCCATCATTTCGACCCTCGGGGTTCCTGCAGTAAGCGAACTGATGCTTCGCCACGCGCAAGCCTATGTCGAGGAAATGGTTGTGGTCTCCGATCGGGACGCTGTCGAAGGGATGGTTTCCTTTGGAGAGGAGGGCAAGCAATGGGTCGAGCTCGCATCCGGCACCCTTGTCGCGGCAGCCGTGAAGATTGCTCCAAGACTGCCGCCGGACGCGGCGATTGGGATGATCGTCTGCGGAGGGAATATTTCCGCTCAGGACATGCAGAGATGGATCGCTTCCTTGCAGACGCAATAATCGCGTAAACGCGACGCGGCAGCGAGGTGCTTTTCCAACGTTGATCCGCATGCCCGATGGACGGTTATGGTGGGCGAACGCTTTGGCCCGGCTGTGCGCTTGACAGGCTCAACACGCGGACTATGGGGGACTATCCACTTCTGAGGAGATCATCGTGAAAGCGCTCACATCATTCTCGGCCTTCGTCGGCAAGACGTTCGCCCTATGGGTCATCTTGTTTGCCGTTCTCGGTTTCCTTTTGCCCGACGTCTTCAAGCAGGTCGCGCCTTACATCGTCATCCTGCTGGGTATCATCATGTTTGGCATGGGATTGACGATCTCCCTCGACGATTTCAGGGAACTCGGCAGGCGCCCCGTTGAAGTCGCCATTGGCGTTGTTGCCCATTTCGCCATCATGCCGGCTTTGGCTCTCCTGCTGACACGCATCATTCCCATGCCGCCGGAAGTCGCAGCCGGCGTCATCCTCGTCGGCTGCTGCCCCGGCGGCACGTCCAGCAATGTCATGACCTATCTTGCCAAGGGCGACGTGGCGCTCAGCGTTGCCTGCACCAGCGTCACGACGCTCGCGGCCCCGATCGTCACCCCCTTCCTCGTCTGGATGTTTGCCAGCCAGTATCTGCCGGTCAACGCGTGGGCCATGTTCATCGGCATCGTGCAAGTCATCATCCTGCCGCTGGCTCTCGGCTTCCTGGCGCAGAAGCTTCTGCCTCGCCTGGTCCGGACAGCCACTCCGATACTCCCTCTCGTCAGCGTTGTTGGCATCGTGCTGATCGTTGCGGCGGTCGTCGGCGTCAGCAAAGGCGCGATCGCCCAGTCCGGCCTGCTCATCTTTGCAGTCGTCGTCCTGCACAATGGTCTCGGCTATCTCCTCGGCTTCTTTGCCGCCAAGGCTTTCGGCCTCAACCTCTACAAGCGCAAGGCGCTGGCGATCGAGGTCGGGATGCAGAACAGCGGATTGGGAGCGGCGCTTGCCACGGCCTATTTTTCGCCGCTCGCGGCCGTGCCCAGCGCAATTTTCAGCGTCTGGCACAACATTTCAGGCGCATTGATCGCCAACTATTTTTCCGGACGTGAGGACGATAGCGAGGAGAAATCCATCGTCCTCGAATGACGGAAGGAGCGATCGATCGCACCATCTGAATGAACGGATGTAAGCAAAGCGCTGGTCAAATCAGGCGGAGACTGGACACGGATCCGGCGGTCGGCCGATCGCAGGTCATTCCCAATCGTCAAGATGTCTGACGAAACCGTCGTTACTGCCCGGCAGATGTGGGCGCTAACGTCAGCGGTATTGTCATCAGGGAATGAAGTTAATGTTGAACGATCCGCGCTCCCACGGTCTGTGGGAACTTACGGCGCCCGCCGCTCCGCAAACAGAGCAGCTCGCCGGCGACGTGGCCGCCGACGTCGTGGTTGTCGGCGCAGGCTTCTGTGGCTTGTCCACCGCGCTCCATCTTGCGGAACGCGGCGTCAACGTGGCGGTGATGGAGGCAACGGAAATCGGTTTCGGCGCCGCAGGGCGGAATGTCGGCCTGGTCAATGGCGGCATGTGGGTTATGCCTGACGACATTCCGAAGGTGTTGGGCCCGCAACATGGGGAGCGCGCATTACGGCTTCTCGGCGATGCTCCCCTTCTCGTTCGAGACGTCGTCGACAAGTATGAGATCGACTGTGAGCTGGAAAGGAACGGAACCCTTCATTTGGCTGTCGGCGATTCCGGCGTGAGTGAACTTCGCGAGCGCCATCGTCAGTGGACGGCACGCGGCGCTCCGCTGGAGTTGCTCGACGCCACGGAGACGCAGCGACGCGTCGGCTCCTCGGCCTACGCAGCCTCGTTGTTCGATCCGAGGGCAGGCACCATTCAGCCGCTTGCCTATGTGCGAGGCCTGGCGAAAGCCGCTATCCAAAATCGTGTGCGCATCTTCACCAACAGCCCCGCACTTCGGACCGAGCGAAGCTGCGCAAGCTGGAAGATCTCGTCCAGTCGCGGCTCACTCAGCGGCAAATGGATTGTCGTCGCAACCGATGCCTATTCGGTTGGCCCATGGGCATCCGTCCGCCGGGAGCAAGTCCACCTGCCCTATTTCAACCTCGCGACGCCGCCATTGTCCGCCAATCTTCGGGCGTCAATCCTGCCGGGTTTGGAAGGATGCTGGGACACAAAGGAAATCCTGTCGTCGTTCCGGATGGACCGAAAGGGCCGGCTGGTTTTCGGAAGCGTCGGCGCGCTGCGCAATGGCGGCCATGCCGTCCATACCGCATGGGCGAAGCGTGCGATGTCGCGCATTTTCCCGCAGCTTGCCAGTATCGAGTTCGAAGCGGCATGGTATGGCAAGATCGGCATGACCTCGGATGCCGTGCCGCGTTTTCATGAATTCGACGAGAACATCGTTGGCTTCTCCGGCTTCAATGGCCGCGGCATCGCGCCCGGAACGACCTTTGGAAAGACCCTCGCGGCCTTTGTCTCCGGCGATATCAGCCTGGAGACCATGCCTCTTCCGTCGTCGAAGCTGGAAACCTCACGCATCAGAGTGCTACAGGAATCCTACTACGAAGCCGGAGCGCAGATTGCGCATCTTGCCACGGAGCGGTTCTGACAAGGGCGGAGCCGGTCCGGCAGCGTCTTTTTGAAGGAACCATAGCTCATGCAAGTGCCGCGCCGCTTTCTTCCCTCGCTGTCACTCCTTGCGGCATTCGAGGCCGCGGCAAGGACCGGAAGCGTGACAGCAGCAGCCAAGGAGCTGGATCTCACGCAGAGCGCGGTGAGCCGACAGATCAGAGCTCTCGAGGAGCAACTCGGCGTCGAGTTGTTTCATCGGGAGAGGCAGACCATCCGCCTCACGGTCGGCGGCGACGCCTATGTTCGTGAAATTCGCGATGCGCTGCGCAAGATCAGCACGGCGTCGCTTAACCTGCGGGCAAACCCCCATGGCGGAATGCTGACACTGGCCATCCTGCCGACCTTCGGCACGCGCTGGCTCGCCCCACGGCTCCCGCGTTTCCTTTCGACCAATCCGGGGATTACCGTCAATCTGGTCACCCGGTTCAGCATATTCGACTTCCGTCTGGAGCCAGTCGACGCAGCGATCCACTTCGGCGCAGCTCACTGGCCAGGTGGCGAATTGGCTCTGTTGCGCGACGAGACGGTTATTCCGGCCTGCAGTCCGCAGATGCGAGATGAATATCGCTTCCAGGAAGCAGCAGACATCCGCAAGGCGCCGCTGTTGCATCTCACCACCCGTCCGGATGCCTGGGAACGATGGATGGAACTCAATGGCGTCCCCTCCGATGCCGTCCACGGAATGCTTTTCGATCAGTTCGCCACCGCGGCACAGGCCGCCATGGTCGGATTGGGTGTCGCGCTGCTGCCGGAGTTCCTGATCGAGGAGGAGCTTGCCGCAGGTCGGCTTGTCGCCGCAATCGACCTTCCCATGAAAAGCTCGGAATCCTACTACCTTGCCTGGCCGAAAGATCGGGAAACGCACCCTCCGCTTGCCGCTTTCCGCCGATGGCTACTCGAAGAATGCCGGCGCTGAACCGACCCTGTCTCATAAATCTGCTAAACGGCAAATGGCGAATGAACGAGTGCGCCGACTATATCCAGGTATCTACATACGTGCCGGCATGGCGCGAAGGCTGGCAATGAACGTCATGAACACTCTACAACACAATCAAGCACGGCATCATCGCCTCCAATGTCGCGAGTAGGCGCAAGGAAAACGCGCTTTGTTCATGTCCACACAAACGACCGCCCTGACGTGCACGAATAGGATAAAGCGCCAGAAGCGCCTGCCGTCTCGTGGTTGGAAAAGAGATGTCGATGACCGCATTGAATGGGTAGCGACAATCGATCGGATAGATGGGAATGCGGCGCGAAACCTCGCGTGGCCATGACCGACCTGAGCATGTCCCGCTCTTCATCAGCACGACCTTGGATATATCAGGACCGCGGCTAGCGACGCCCCAACGAGCCGCCACATTACAAAATTGTTAGGGTGCTATTCATTTTCGGTTAATCCGGATTCGAATATCAAGGTCATGCGTAAACGCGCAGCATCACCCCCAATGCTTACGAGGTTCGACATGAAAAACCTGTTTCTCGCTTCCGCCGTTGCTCTGGCTTCGATCGTCGCCATCAGCACACCGTCTCAGGCAGCTCCGTACCATCGCCATCACCATCGCGATTGCGTCGTAAAGACGGTAAAGCACAAGGTTCACGGCCATTGGGTCGTCCGCAAGGAGCGCGTGTGCCGCTAACACCCCATCCGCATTCTTTCCGTTGATCATATCTTGACGGAACGGCCATAGCTGAGATGATCGGCTATGGCCTTCTTATTTTCTACCGCACATCAACGGAGCCCGAAGCTGTTCGCGGGAAGATCCTTGCGCATCGCGGACTGGCTTTGACCAAGCGCCGGCTCATGGAACTCAGTCCAAAGACGCGAAGCGATTTGCCGGGCTAGGTGGTGTTGGGGCTATTGATCGTCGAGCGCAACGCGCACGTCTTCAAATCAGCCCAGCATCTGCATCGACCCTAAGCCCAAAATATCGTTCAGCAAGGCAACCCCGACCCCGATGGCAACGAAGACGAGGCCGATCAGAAACAGGCGCCGCGAGCGGTCGTACTTCGCTGCGATCAGGGAATCGCGTGCAAGAAGGTCAGCCATCACCTTGACCTGGATAGAGATGCCGATCGTCAGCAATATCATCGGGATGATGTCGATGCGGCTCCAGTCGTTCGGGTTGGATAGCCAGCGGCCGATGAAATTCAGCGAGAAGCCGAGAATGATCCCCGCGGCCGTCAATGAGCCGTTACGGAAGGTCGAGTCAATCTTCTCCTCTGAATCAAGATCAGGTTCAGGCATCACGCTTCTCCGGATGGCATCCCCCAAAGAAAGGCAGAAGTGAAGGAAACAGGCAAGGCCCCGGCGTCCTGCTTCCCCACCGGATTGCTCCGCCACCTGACGTCACTGACTTCCGGTGGCGGAAACGCTGTTGTTCACGTTGCAGCCCCGATGGCGGAACCGCGGGCGCTGGCGCGGAGCGCGTAATAAACCGCTCCACCGATGCCGACACCGAAGAACCAGCCATACGTCGCCCACCAGTCCGGCAGGATCGACGTGAACGTCGGCAAGATCGAAGAGAACAGCGCGCCGATGACTAGCGCTATGAAAGCATTCCTATGCCAGCCGTTCTGGAAGCGAAACTCGCCATTTTCCTGATAGAGCGCTGCGACGTTCAGCTCGCCCTTCCGGATCAGATAATAGTCCACCATCATGATCCCGAAGATCGGTCCCATGCTCGAGCCGATGAAGTTGACGAAATGTGCGGCACCCGTCTCCCATGGTGCAAAGGGGTAGAGTATCAGGGCGATCAGAGCCGCGATATAGCCGCCGCGCTTGAAGCTGATCTGCCGCGGGAAGACATTCGAGAAGTCGAATGCCGGCGAGACGAAGTTTGCCACCACGTTGATGCCAAGCGTTGCGACCGCGAATGTCAGTGCCGCCAGAAGCGCCAGGAACCAACTGTCGAACTTCGCCGAAATCGCCTCCGGATGCAGGAGCACTTCGCCATAGACGGTGAAGGCAGCCGTTGTCGTCACCCCGGCGACGAGGCAGAAGGCAAGCAGGTTGATCGGCAGACCCCAGAGATTGCCCTTTCGCAAAGTCTTGGTGTCCTTGGCATAGCGCGAAAAATCGCAGAAATTCAGGTAGAGCGCGGCAAAATATGTGATCCACGTCGCAGCCACGGCCGCGAGCGCCGGAAAGGTTCCCGGCTCACCGGGGACACCCGCGTCCTTGGTCTTTTCCAACAGCACGTCGCGCGGGATTTCGCTGCCGAAGGAGAAGCTGCCTGCCTTGACCACGAGATAGATGGCAAGCACCAGCATCATAATCCACACGGCAGGACCGGCGAGGTCCTGAAACTTGCGCACCGTTTCCATGCCGCGCTGGATGATCAGGAGCTGCAGCGCCCAGACAACGACATAGCAAATGACCTCAAGCGTCGAATGGCCGAGCATGTGGCTGTTTTGATGGAAGGCGAGAATGCTCTCGTTGCGGATGAGCAGGGCGACGATCGCGCCCGAGGCAGCCGCAGTCTGCGCGCCATACCAGAAACACGCGACGATGGCGCGCACCAGCGCTGGTACATTGGCGCCGAAGGTGCCGAACGAGGCACGGGCGAGAACCGGAAATGGCACGCCCGTTTTCACGCCGGCGTTGCCGACCAGACTCATGAGAATAAATATGACCAGCGAGCCGATGCCGATCGCGATCACGAAGTTGATGAAACTGCCGCATAGCAGGAACAGACTGGCGGCGAGATAATAGCCCCACAGGCTATGAACGTCGGATGTCCACACATTGAAAATACTGAATGCGCCCCACTTCCTTTCCTCCGCAGGCGCCAGATCTTCATTGTGCAATGAAGGCGATGGATTTTGAATCGTCATTCCCCTCTCCCCATTTGCGCGAGTCAATCGGACTCGTTCATCAGCATGCTCCCAAACCACCCCTGTAGCAATTGCAATATGGGGCAGCCGGGTGCGCGCACCGGTAGCAATTGGATAGGATGATCTTTCAACGGAGACGGATTGCACGGAGGCGCGTAGAAGTGTTTCCAACACGAATTTAGCTTCGCGTTCTCCGATCGAACGCAAGGCGATGGGAACGCTGGTCGCGTTTCGATCAACCTTGATCGACATGTATCGGCAATGAGCAGACGCATGAGCGGAGTGGTACCGCCACTCCGCTCATGCGATCCAACAGCCTGAGATCCGATTAGCGTTTCGCCGCCGTGAGCGCCTGTTCCAGGTCGGCAATGACATCGCTTGCGGCATGCAGCCCGACATTCAGTCGGATCGTGCGGTCGCTGACGCCGAAGCGCGCGAAGACATTGGTCTCGGGCGAGATGCTGAGCGCTGCCTTTGCCGGAACGACGAGGCTTTCGGGACCGCCCCAGCTGACGCCGATACGGATGAGGCGCAAGGCGTCGACAAAATCGGCCACGTCGATCTCGTCGGATACCTCGAAGGAAAACAATCCGCCGAAGCCACGAAAGGTGCGTTTTCCTGGATGATCCGCGAGTGCCGGATGCATGACATTGGTCACATCCCCATGCGCCTTAAGCCAGGATGCAACCTCAAGGCCGGCCCCATGATGGTGGCGCATGCGGAACGGCAGGGTCTCCAGATTGCGAAGGACGAGCCACGCCTCGAACGGCGCGAGCTTCGCACCCGTATAGGGGTAGATCTCGCTGTTGATGCGATCGATATGCGCCTTTGAACCGGCGACCAGACCCGCCACCGTGTCGCTCTGCCCGCCGAGGTATTTCGAGGCGGCATGGATGACGATATCGATGCCGACGGCAAGCGGGCTCTGGAAGAGCGGTGTCGCCCAGGAATTGTCGACCATTGTCACGACGCCATGACGGCGCGCAGCTTCGGCGATGGCGCTCAGATCCTGCACCTCGAACACCATGGAGGTCGGGTTTTCGAGATAGGCGAGCTTGGCGCCGGGAAGTGCCGCTATCATCGCTTCCGTATCGGCGCCGTCCACATAGTCGACGGCAACGCCAAAACGCTTCAGCACTTTTTCGAAGAAACGGAAGGCGTCGCTATAGACATGCCGCACGGTGACAATGCGGTCGCCCGGTCCGACGAAAGCCAGGACCGCTGCCGCAATCGCACCCATACCGCTCGAAAAGGCGCGCGCCGCCTCGGCACCTTCCATCTCGGCGATCTTGCGCTCCAGAATGCGAACGGTCGGATTGTCGCCACGCGAATAGATCGGCTTTTTCGAACGGCCGGCAAAGACATCCTCCAGTTCCTTGTAGCTGTCGAACAGAAACAGCGATGTCTGATAGATCGGGGGCACCGCCGCATCGAAAGGATCATCGCGAGGCGGCATCAGCGCATCGGGAATAGCGGCTCGGTAGGCATCGAATCTCGGCGTCTCGTTCATGACGTATCTCTTTGGTCAGGAGTGAAGTGTCGATTGGCCGGCCAACCGCCTCGGCGCAGTAGCCGTCAGGTTCGCCAGCCGCTGGCATCACGCGCTGGCTCGCGGCAGCGAACCAAGCACAGCTTGGCCATCCTCATCGGAAAGGCCCGTCAGATCGGGCGACAGCAGCCGATCCATGAAGAAGCGCTCGCGCAGCAGCATGACCAGAAGCGCCTTCTTGTGCGGAAACTGGATGTGCTTGACCTTCGCGAAGCCGGAGCGGTCGAGATTGCGGATCTGCTGGGCGTGATGATGGATCGGCTCGCCGACGATGCGGCGCGTCCGCGCATCCGCCAGGAACATGTAATGCATCAGCGATGGCAGCCAGGCGCTGATAAAGGCTTTCCCGCGAAAATCGTCCTCGCCGATCGCCACATGCCAGCCGCGATCGAAGCCATCAGCTTCGTAGTGCGGCCCGATACGGTCCTCCTTCGCCCAATAAAGCTCGAAATAGCCAAAGGGCACACCACCGAACGTTCCGATCAGCGGGAGCGTGCGCGGGTCTGCGAGACGACTCGCAATGAAATCGCGGTGATAGGAAAGATCGCCGCTATCCTCCCATATGGCCGCCACCCTCGGATCGTTCATCCAGCGGTGAAAATGTCCGAGATCGGCATCGAGATCGGCGACATGAAAGCCAAGCTGCGTGTTCAACCAGGGAATGAAGCGGCTATAGACCCGACCGGCGGGCTTCGGCGGCCTTTGCGGATGATGGATGCCATTCGTCAAGACCGGTATTTCGGGATAGGCGGCGGGTGCGCTTCCAAGCCAGGACTTCGGCTGCTGGAAAAGGGATTCGGGGCGCACGATCAAATGGTCGCCGCTCCGTTCGATGGCGCCGGCGTCCGTAAGGCGCTTCACCAGACCATCATCCGCAAGCTCGATCGTGAAGGAGGGCAGTTGCGGATTGCAGGCCAGCACGGCTTCCGACACGGCATTGACGATATCCTCATCCGAAGCCGGAGAAACGGTCGCCGATATGTTGTCGAAAACCAACGGGTTACCGGCGGAACCTGGGAGATAGCCTGAAGCGACTTCGATCCCGTGATAAGAGACACGAAAGCCAGCGGATGACTGCCCTGAAGAGACGACAAGCGGTTGACCGAGGGCGAGTGCGTGGCTGGCAAAGCCCGAAATCGGCAAACGCAGATCACACGCCCCCGTCGCGGTCACCTCGCTCCTCAATGCCAAGGAAGCATCCATCTTATTCTCCATATTTTGAAAGCCGTTCCATCCCGGAACCGGAGGCTCGTCCCCGGCGCTCGTTCTGCAGCAACGAATGGCGCCCGAATAAATTCAAAATATTTCTGAGAATTCTTTTTCATTTTTCCGCTGAATTTCCGCCATTGCCGTTCGTCATGCAACCAAATCAACGAAATTTCCGAATTTTCGGATACATTGACAGCATAAAACCAGAATATTCGATCAATTAAACTCAATACCCATCGCGGATATTGAAAGTAATACACAATTGTATTTCCATTGATCGGCTATTCCCTTCAAGATTATAGGGAGATTTGCGAACCAATGACTGTTCACGATCGGAACGCAACGGCAGCAAATCACTCCGATTACATTGGCAAATGCTCGCTATCGCCCGCACAATCACGTATCTGGCAGCTGTCGGAGACCGGCAATGAAGTCGTCTATGGGCGGCAAATACTTGCCATTACCTTCCCTGCTATCTCTGCCGCGGCAGCGCGCGAGGCTCTTGCTGCCCTTTCGCATCAGCACCCACTCATCACATCGCAATTCGAGGCACGAGCAGGCGGTGCAGTTCAGCAGATCCTGAAGAGCGGCGGCGCGGTCGAGATCATCAAGGCGGACCTGCCAATCGGCGACGATCTTGGCGATGCACTGGTGACAGCCGCCGCCGCTGAACGGGCTCGCGCAGTCGACCTGACGAACGGCAATCCGGCCCGCTTCATTCTCCTCACGCAGAGCGGACGAGCAATCGGCGCCGTATTTTCCCTGCACGCCATCCTTGCCGACGCGGCAACGCTCGATCTGCTGGCAACGGATTTCCTGCGCAATGTGGATGGGAACCGCCCGGCAAGCCCGGCCGAAACCGCGCTTCCAGATGCGGTGCTATGGATGGCTGGCAATGGCGCGCCGCGCAATCCGGCACCCGAGCTGGTCGATTTCTGGTTCCAACGGCTGACGGCGCAGGACAACATCGCATCGCTGCTCCAGCAGACATTGACGGGAAGGAGCATTGTCGACGAAGGCTGGCTGGAGCATGTCCTTGAGGTTTCAGCGCCCGATCCACTTGCTCCCTTGACTTCGCCCCAGGACGCTTCGTGCGACCTTCTTGCTGCTCTTGCGATCGTCCTGCGCCGCCATTCGGGCCATGGCGCGCAGAGGATCGGGTTGGTGACGCGACCGGAGACACAAACGATTGCCGCACGCAGCGAGGATGTGTTGGTCCTGACGGCCGAGCTCGATGGCGCGATGACATTGGAAGGTACCCGCCAAGCCTTCGTCGAGGAAATCGCGGTCGCAGTACGACATAGCCTGCCCTTTGAGCTGCTCGCCGACGCTCTTCTGCGACGCGATGAGTCTTTCGATACGACCGGTCTCGTCAAAACGCTGCTCGATGTCCGCCCACCCTTGCGCCTTCGGGAGGCTAGCTCCAATATAGATGGCATCAACAGCCCCATAGAGCCTCAGGCTCGCCGCGACGCCGAACTGGTCGTCACCGTTCTCCCGGCATTCGGCGGCAAGCTTCGCCTGAGCTTCGGCTTCGACCCGCAAAAATACGAGCGCGGACAGATTGGTCGCCTGGCCGATGATTTCGCTGTCGCGCTTGCAAGGCTTGGCAACGATCCGAGCGCGCAGATCAAGCACGTTCCATTCGTCTCGGCTGAGGAGCTGGACAGGCTCTCCGCGCCCTATCCCGATGCACCGGAGCCCGACGACGGGACGCCTGTCCACGAGGTCATCTCCGCACAGGCGAGAAGGCGGCCAAATGCCTTTGCGGTGGCGCAAGGCGAAAAATCCGTAACGCATGGAGAACTGGAAGCGGCTGCCAATCGGCTCGCACATCGTCTGATCGCTCTTGGGATCGGCCCGGAAAAACGCGTCGCGATCGCACTTGAAAAGTCGATCGATGCGATCATTGCCATTCTCGCGGTACTGAAGTCGGGCGGCGCCTTCACTCCGGTCGAGCCGGATCATCCGGAGGCGCGCAATCGCCATATTTTGACGGCTCCCGGTCTCTCGCTCGTCATTTCCCAAACAAAGCACATTGCGCACCTGCCGAGCGATATTGCGACGCCCTTCCTCAACCTCGACAAGGTCGACCTTTCAACGGAAAGCAGCCAGGCGCCCGCAACCGCCATCGCCTCGCAGCAGCTGGCCTATGTGATCTACACCTCCGGCTCGACAGGCGTTCCGAAAGGCGTGGCGGTCGAACACGGTCCGCTCGCCCATCACTGCAAGGCGACACTGCGCATCTATGAGATGAGCGAGCTATCCTGCGAATATCCCGTTCTCCCCTTCACCTCAGATGGCGGCCACGAACGCTGGATGGTGCCGCTGATGGCCGGCGGCGGTGTGGTGCTGACACAGGACAAGCTCGCGACGCCGGAAGACGCCTTCGCGATGATGAAGCGCCATGGCGTGAACAATGCCAGCCTGCCTACCAGCTATGTGCGCGGCCTTGCCGAATATGCGGGCGAGAACAGCGACGTACCGCGGTTGAGACTCTATTCCTTTGGTGGCGAAGCGCTCTCGCAAGCGGTGTTCGACATGATCACCGAAAACCTGAAGGCTCAGCTGCTGATCAACGGCTACGGGCCAACCGAGACCATCATGACGCCGATGATCTGGAAGATCCCGGCCGGAACCCGTTTCGAGGGGACAGTCGCGCCGATCGGCCGCGGCGTGGGCGACCGACGCATCTATGTTCTCGATGCCGACCTTGCGCCTGTTCCGGTCGGGGTCATCGGCGAAATCTATATCGGCGGCAGCGGCTTGGCGCGCGGCTATCTCGGCCAGCCGGAACTGACGGCGGATCGGTTCATTCCGGATCCCTTCATGCCGGGTGGACGCCTCTATAAGTCGGGCGATCTGGGCCGGTGGCGAGAGGACGGCATCGTCGAATTTGCCGGCCGCGTCGACCACCAGATCAAGCTGCGCGGCTTCCGCATAGAGCCGGGCGAGATCGAAGCCGTCCTGCGATCGGACCAGCGCGTTGCCGAAGCAGTCGTCCTTCTGCACAATGAAGGTGGCCGCAGCTCTCTGGTCGCCTATGTGGTGCCGCGCGGGGGCGAAAACCTTGGCGTCACCGAGCTGCGCCGCACCGCCATGACAGCCCTACCCGATTACATGGTGCCGCAGACGATCATGCTGATCGACAGGCTGCCGATGGGGCCGAACAGCAAGCTCGATCGCGCCGCCTTGCCGGTCCCGCGCATGGAGCGCGCCATGGCAGCTCCTGTCGGTGACAAGGAGCGAGCAATCCTCGACACCTGGAAAGAGATCCTCGACATCGGCGATATCGGCGTCACCGAGAATTTCTTCGACATCGGCGGGCAGTCGCTCGCGGCAGTGCGGATCGTATCGCGCCTAAAGATGCGCCATCCCGACTGGCCGCTCTCCATCGCCGACATGTTCAATCATCCCACAGTGCGCGACCTGGCGCTTGCCATCGACGGCAATCGCGACGAGGCCGGCGTCGACGTCGTCTATCTCCGCCGCAATGGCGATCGGCCAGTGCTCTACTGCTTCCCCGGCCTTCTCGTCAGCACGCGCGAATATATGCGGCTCGTCGATTATCTCGGGCCGGAACAGCCGGCGACGGGCTTCATCTGCTATTCCCTAACGGAAACCAAGACGCTCAGCACCCGCGTCGAGGACATCACCGCGCGCTATGCCGAGGCGGTGCGCAGACAAGCCAAGGGCCGGCCCTGCGCCTTCCTCGGCTGGTCCTGGGGGGGATTGCTTGCCTATGAGGCGGCACGGCAGATCGGCGATGACATCGACTTGCGCATGATCGGCATGGTCGACGTCTGCGATATGGACGAGGAATTCACGGTCGGCGTCGCACCACACTTCGACGACGGCGTCCGGGACCGCACCCATGCCGCCGTTCAAACCTGGCTCGCCCATACGCCAATGCGCGAGGACTGGAAGCGGCTTCTCGCCGCCATGGATGCGGAAGTCTACGAGCAGTTCCTGCATCATATCGTCAGACACAATGTCAAACTGCCGACGGACGGTCCGGATATCGGCTCCGAAGAGCACACGTTCTGGATCCTCATCGACAATGGAATGATCTTCCGCAACTACCGTCTGCAACAATCCGATTTCCGCATCCACTCCTTTGCGGCTGAGGATTCCCTGACCCGTTCGCTCAACGTCATCGATTGGCGCCGATACTCGCCGAACGCCACGGCATCGGAAATCGTTACCGGCACCAACCATCTGACGATCATCGGCAAGACACCCTTCCATGAGCGTTTCGCGCGGCGGCTCGATCAGGCTTTCGCACCGGGTCCTCCGTTCGCAGGCATCGTCAAGTAACCCCCTTACGACATCATTCTGGAGCTGCATCATGACATCGCACGTGCTCGACCTCGCCGGGGCCGGAATTGGTCCGTTCAACCTCAGCCTTGCCGCCCAGCTCGATTCCGTCCCGCAGCTTTCCGTCCGCTTCTTCGAACGCCGTCCATCCTTCGCATGGCATCCTGGAATGATGCTACCGGGCGCCGAGATGCAGACCTCCATCCTCAAGGATCTGGTGACGGCGACGAACCCGACAAGTCGGTGGAGTTTTCTGTCTTATCTCGTTGCTCATAAACGCTTTTATCAGTTTCTGAATGCGGAGTATGAGGCAGTGCCGCGCAAGGAATTTGCCGATTATCTCGGCTGGGTCGCCCGCGGCTTGACCTCGCTTCGCTTCGAGTCTCAGGTGCGCGAGATCCATGCCAATGACGGCGTCTTCTCGGTGACAACCGACGACGGCGCAATCGACGCCCGTAATCTCTCCGTCGGCGTCGGAAAGATCCCGGCACGCCCCGCCTGGGCCGAGCAGCTGGCAAAATCGATAACCTTCCACAGCAGCGAGGCCGCCCAGCAGCTTGGGGGCGTCAAAACCGCGCGCATCGCCGTCATCGGCGGCGGGCAAAGCGGTGCGGAGATCGTGGATGCGCTTTTGGATCAGAACGGTGCCTCGACCATCCATTGGGTCAGCCGTCGTCCGAATTTCGAACCTCTTGATGCCACGCCCTTTACCAATGAGCTCTTCACGCCGAGCTATATGGAGCGCTTCCACGGGCTACCTGAGGAGTTGCGGCTCACACATACCCGCCGGCAGGTCCTGGCGAGCGATGGCGTCTCCGCCTCGACCTTGAAGAAGCTTTATCGCCGGCTCTACGAGCGCAGGCTCGAAACACTGAATACTCCGGACCAGGGCATATCGCTCCGGCCCTTCCGCAACGTCATCGCGGCCGCGCAGGATGGCCCCGAAGTCACGCTGACAATGCGCAACGGTTTCGACGACAGTATTGAAACGCTTGCCGTCGACCTGATCGTCCTTGCCACCGGCTATCGCTTCGTGCTTCCCGATTTCCTGCATTCGCTCGAAAACCGCATCGAACTGAGCTCCATCGGTGAGCCGGTGCTGAACAGCGACTTCTCGCTTGCATGGGACGGCCCGGGCGAGAACCGCATCTTCGTTCTGAATGCCGGCCGCCACAGCCATGGCATTGCCGAACCGCAGCTCAGCCTGGCTGCCTGGCGCAGCGCCGTCATCGCCAACGCACTGCTCGGTCACGAACACTTCAACGTCGGTCAACTCGATCCCATCGTTCAGTGGGAAACGCAGGCTCATCCATCAGGGCTCTCCACGCACATGGGACAGGCGGCGGAGTAAAGTGGGCGCTTTGCAAGCGGGGGGAGACATGGCGCAGGTTGAGCTTCACTGCCTGCGGCTGCGCGATGGATTTCGTGTCCCGGATCAGACGTTAAGCGAACACGAGCAACAGCGCGCGGCGGCGTTTCGCTCGAGCGAAGCGCGGCGCCTCTTCGTGGCGGGGCGGTTTCTATGCCGTCATATCCTCGGGAGCCGTCTCGGCTACCCGCCCGAAATGCTATCCATTGCGATGACGCCATCAGGCAGACCCTGCCTTACAGACCATCCCGATATCGATTTCAATCTCTCCCACACGCGGGATCGAGTGGCGCTTGCAATCCACTACGGCGGCCCTATCGGCGTCGACATCGAACGGCTCGATGCGTTCTCCGAGCAGGCAGCGCTCGAAATCATGCCGATGATCCTTTCCGAAGACGAACTCAATCAAATAAGTCAGTTGGAGCCGCGACCTCACAGCGACGTCATTCTAGCTCGCTGGGTCCAGAAAGAAGCAGCACTCAAATGCCTTGGACTGGGCTTCCGCATCAACCCGCAAAGCGTGACATTTGCACTGAACGACACAACTTCTAGCATAAGATCCAAGGCATCAGGAGAGCCGATATTCACCCATTCCGGTCGGTTCGGCGACGCGGAAACCGGCGTTTTTGTATGGTGTGTCGCGACATCAAAACCAGTCTCGCAGTCGATCTGGCACCACCACACGACATGAGATTTCCCGCGCCAGATCCTTTGAAATCTAAAACAAAATCATGGTGATAGGCCGTGAATTAGAAGATACGACACTTTTCCGCCCCGCTATCTTGACTCATATAATCATGTTTTATAGGGTCTCCTTCTAAAAAGAGGGGCACACCGGAATGCAACTTTGGATTTCAGCGAGAGCCCGACATGATTGCCAACCATTCGCCGTCGACGTCCAATGAGCAACTCCAAGCGGCACTTCATGCCTATCCGAAGCTTCTTTCCGTCGCGCGCCGGGTCACCGGTTGCATGACGTTGGCCGAGGATGTCGTGCAGGAAGTTCTGTTGCAATTGGTCTCCAAGCCGCTGCGAGAAGACATAGAAGCACCCACACCCTATGTGATGCGCATGGTCCGCAACCTGGCGACCGACTATATGCGGCGCCTTCAATATGAACGCGGCCTGTTCGTCGGCGAGGAAGTCGGCGGCAATACTTCCGCCTACGGAAGCCCCGAAGAACATCTTCACGAAGCGGAGGCTTACAAGGCTTTCCGCTGCACGGTCGAAGCCATGCCCGCCAGAACCCGGAAGTTCTACGAGGAGCATTATTTCGACGACGTCCCTCAGAATATCATCGCCAGGGAGGCCGGCGTGTCCTGCGCGCTTGTCTGCGGTCTTCTTCGCGAAGCCCATTCGCGCTGCCTCGCCGCCATCTCGCTCGAAGCGGGTCAGGATTATGCTGACGCCCGCGATCAGAGACGCAACCGGCCCGCACGTGTTCGGGAGATGCGTGCGTGACGAAGGTATTCCCTGTCAAGGATTCTGGCGCTCTGACGACCGCGAACATGTCAGGCAGCCACCGCGCTGCAACAGGAACGAATATGAAGGAAGAAACACCTGCCCGCAGCGACCGGCATCATTCTGCGGTTTTTACGACCGAAGCCGTTAGCTTCGAGGTCGACGGCAAGACCATTCTTCATCCGCTCGACATCAGCTTCAACGCCGGCGAAATTTCCGGTTTGATCGGCCATAACGGCTCCGGCAAGTCCACGCTGATCAAGTTGCTGGCCCGACAAATTCAGCCGACCGGCGGGCGTATCCTGTTCGACGGCATTGCAGCCGCTTCCTATGACATTCGCGCTTTCGCACGCGCCGTGGCCTACTTGCCGCAAGACACGTCGTCGGCCGGAGGCATGACGGTCGAGGAGCTTGTCGCCTGCGGGCGCTATCCCTGGCACGGAGCGCTCGGCCGCTTTACCGATCTCGACCGGGAAAAGGTGGAGACGGCCATGAAGCTCACCCATGTCGATACCCTGGCGGGCCGGATGGTGGAGACGCTGTCCGGCGGCGAGCGTCAGAGGGTCTGGATCGCCATGCTGGTTGCCCAGGACAGCCGTTGCCTGCTCCTCGATGAACCGACATCGGCACTCGATATTGCCCACCAGATGGAAATCCTCGGGCTCGTGCGTGAGCTTTGCCGAACGAAGGACCTGAGCGTCATTCTCGTCCTGCACGATATCAACATCGCCGCTCATTTCTGCGACCATCTGCATGCGCTGAAGCACGGGCATCTGATTGCCAAGGGAGCGTCGCAAAGCCTTATGAAGGAAGAGACGTTGCATATGATCTACGGCGCCAATATGGGCGTCACTGCGCATCCAGTGCATGGAACGCCGCTTGCCTATGTCATCTGAACGCATCCTCGACAATCTCAAGCTGTCGCGCCGAACGCTTCTGGCAGTTGCGGCGCTTCTTGCGGCTCCTCGTGTCGGAACGGCTGCAGTGCCCATATCCGGCCCCATCGTCTCTCTCGATTACGGCTTGGCTTCAACACTGCTTGCGCTTGGTGTTGCGCCCGCGGCCATCGCTTCGCTTGCCGATTGGGACCTGTGGGTCGTCGAGCCGAAAATGCCACATGGTGTCGTCGATCTCGGCACCACCAGCGAAATCAATCTTGAGGTGCTGGCGAGCATCAAACCGGCATTGATCCTGACCACGCCCTATCTCGCTCCATTGAAGCCTCAGCTCGAAGCGATTTCACCGGTCTTGGAGCTGACTGTCTATGCCGAAGGCGGCAATGCGCTGCCGCGCTCCATCGAGGCGACGCGGCTGCTCGGAGATGCGATCGGCCGACGACCACAGGCCGATGATTTCCTTGCACGGTCCGAGCGCTTCTTCGACGACTGCGCGGACAGGGTAAGAAAGCTCAAGCCGCCGCCGCTCGCATTGATCAATTTCGTCGATCAACGCCACGCTCGCATCTACTGCGGCGCCGGCCTCTACCAGAATGTCATGACCAGGATCGGCCTCATGAATGCATGGCACGGCGCTGGCGACTATTGGGGTTTCGAAACGATCGGCCTTGAGCAATTGGCGACGCTCGACCAGAGTCTCCGGTTGATTGCCTTCGAGCCGCTTCTGCCACCCAATGTCCTCGACACTCTGCAGGACAGCCCCCTTTGGACCAGCCTCCCCTTCGTTCAGGCCGGACGCGTCTCCGTGCTGCCGGGCACTTTGATGTTCGGCATGGTACAGGAAGCCGAGCGCTTCGCACGTATCCTGCTCGACCATCTGGAAAAACTCGCATGACTCGCATGAAAGCAAACAATCGCTACGGCGCGCCCGCCGTGGCGTTGACGCTGCTGGCGCTTGCCGGCCTGCTCACCTGGCATCAGCTTGGTCCCGATTTGTCGCGACTGCTAAAACAGGAAGCCGCCTACGATCCACAGCGCCTGCTGCTGCTCTATTCGACCTTGCCGAGGATCGCCACCGCTTTGCTGGCCGGCGCCGCCCTTTCGCTATCGGGAAGCCTGTTGCAGCAAGTGCTGCGCAATCCACTGGCCTCGCCGTCGACGCTCGGCATCTCGGCCGGTGCCAATCTGGCGCTGGTTGCCGTCATGCTTGCCTTTCCCGCCCTTCAGGGGCTCAGCCGCGACGCGGTCGCCCTCTTCGGCAGCGCGGCAGCGGCAACCGTGGTTTTCCTCATCGGCGCAAGGCGCGGTTTTTCACCATTGGCGCTTGTGCTTGCCGGGTTGATCGTCGGCGTCTGGTGCGGCGCACTTGCCGCCATTCTCGTCCTCATGAACGAACGCTATCTATCCGGCCTGTTCATCTGGGGGGCCGGATCTTTGGCGCAGCAGAGCTGGACCATTCCCGTATCCCTCCTGCCGAAAATTACCATTCTTGCCATCGCAGCCTTGCTGATGGCGCGGCCGTTGTCGCTCATGGAACTTGGCGATAGCGGCGCGAGCGGGCTGGGTCTTTCCGTCAAGCGCACCCGTATTGCGGCAGTCTGTATTGCGATTGCGCTCGCAGCTATCGTCACCAGCGCAGTCGGCATTATCGGCTTTATTGGCTTGATCGCTCCGCGTGTCGCCCAGCTTGCCGGCGCCCGGCACATGAAGAGCCAACTCATCTGGTCGCCCCTTATCGGTGCCGGCCTGCTGCTGTTGACGGATGAAGCGCTTTTGCTCGTTTCCGGAGCGTCCTCAACATTCCTTCCGACAGGGGCCATCACCGCTCTGATCGGTGCCCCGCTGCTCCTGTTGATGCTGCCGCGTCTGAAGGCTGTCCAACGCAACGCTCCGAGCTCGATGCAGAACGCGATCCGCGCCGTGCGCATGTCGAGGACATCGCTGCTCGCATCGATCCCCGTTCTTCTCCTTCTTCTGCTCGGTGCCGTCTTCTTCGGCCGCACGCCCGACGGCGCATGGGCGCTTCTGACATTGCCGCACTGGCCTGACGTGTTGCCCTATCGCCTGCCCCGCATCGTTGGCGCCTTCGCGGCCGGCACGATGCTCGGGGTCGTCGGTGCGATCTTGCAACGTCTGAGCGGTAACGAGATGGCAAGCCCGGAAGTGCTCGGCATTTCGGCCGGCGCCACGCTTGGCGTGACTGCGGCGCTGTTCGTCCTGCCCGCCCCCGGCATGGCGGCACAGCTCGGCTTCGGCGGACTTGGCGCCTTTGCAGTTCTGATCGCCATGTTCCTGTTCGGCATTCGCTCCGGCTTTGCGCCGGAGCGCGTGCTTCTGACGGGCATCGCGCTCGGCGCCATGCTGGATGCCTTCATCAGTGTGCTCGCCGCAGGCGGCGATCCGCGCGCAATGATCGTCATGCAATGGATGAGCGGTTCGACCTACCTCGTCGACTCACCCAAGGCGATTGCGGCAACGACTGCCGCTGCGGCGGGGCTTGCGCTTGCCTTCCTGGCTCATCGCTGGCTCGATCTGCTGCCGCTCGGCCCACAGGCTGCTCAGGCGATCGGCATCCGCGTCAATCAGGCCCGCGCCAGCCTTTTTGCTCTTGCCGCGGCCATGACAGCCGCAGCCACCCTCATCGTGGGCCCCTTGAGCTTCATCGGCCTTATGGGGCCACATCTTGCCCGCGAACTTGGATTGCGCCGCGCCGCGCCTCAGCTTGCTGGTGCGGCGCTCGCGGGCGGCGGACTCATGGTGCTTGCAGATTGGTTCGGCAGGATGATCGCCTTTCCCTACCAGATGCCCGCGGGCCTGGTGTCCGCTCTCGTCGGTGCGCCTTTGTTGCTGGCCCTGCTGATGAAGCGGCGCAGAGCGACCTAGACCCATGTCCAGGAACGGTGCGTCGCGGTTTCTCGTCCGGCTTGCGTAAGAAGGCAAAACACAGGAGGCCTCTGCTATTCCAGGAAAAGCAGGGGCCCTCTCGTTCTGCCAAGCATACGCCGGAATTCGAAGAGACGAGGATGAAAACACGCCGTTGGTTCGACGCGTGAGAGCTGGTCAAGGCTCGCGGCGTGTGGACGCCATCCGACAGAATGTCGCGTACTCTCGCCCATGCTCAACTGTTAAGCCCCTGGCGGAGGGGACCATCGAGCCCCTGGTTGGCAAGAACCCGAATAGCAGGCTCCGAGGCAAAACCTCGTACGGGATAGGCAACTCGCGAAAGAAAGGCAGGCGCCGTGAACGACGGCGCCTGCCGGCAGCTTACCAGCGATACTTCAAGGAAGCCGTGACGTTGCGCCCCTGCCCGAGATAGCAATAGCCTTCGTTGCAGACCGTGAGGCGGCGGTTGGCGATGTTGCGAACATCGACGGATGCGGTAAGCCCCTTGTATTTCTGATCGATCGCGCCGAAGTCGTAAGACATGGCGGCATCGAGATAGACGCTCGCATCATTTTTGGCTGTGTTTGCCGCGCTCGTGTAAGTCTCGCCCGTGTAGCGGATGCCGGCACCGACGGTCAGACCCTTGGCAGCCGAATCCTCCTGGAAAGTGTAGTTCGACCATAGGCTGGCGATGTTCTGCGGCGTCACGGACGGCGCATTGCCCGCATTGTCGCCGCGCGTGATTTCGGAATGGTTATAGGCATAGGCGGCAACCACATCCCAACCATCGGTGATATTGGCTCTTGCCTCCAGTTCGATGCCCTTGTTGGTCACCTCGCCAAGGGAGGCATAGATGCCCGTCAGCGGATCGACCAGAACCGGCTTGTTCTTCTCGACGAGATGATAGGCGACGGCCGAAAGGAGGATGTCGGTCCCTGGCGGCTGATACTTGACGCCAAGTTCGTACTGTTCGCCCTTTGCGGGATTGAGCACACTACCGGATGCGGATCGCTGCGTGACCGGATTGAAAGAGGTCGAGTAGCTGGCGAAGGGCGCGATCCCGTTGTCGAAGAGATAAAGCGCGCCGGCCTGCATTGAAAACGCGCTTTTGTTGAGACTGCTGTCCGTCGTCGTATTCGACGAGACAACCGTTGTATCGGTCGACTGCTTGACCCAGGTCTGGCGCCCACCAAGCGTGAAGCGCCACTTGTCGAGTTCGATCTGGTCAAGCGCATAGGCGCCAAACTGCTGGAGGCTCGCATTGACCCGGCTGAAGTTGTAGCTCGGTGTCGGACCGGACACCCCATAGGTCGGGTTGGTGATATCGAAGTCATAGGCCGGGCTGGACGTCGCATCCATGCCATAGGCGAAGGAATCGCTCATCCGGGTATAATCCAGGCCGAACAGCATCGTATGCGCAGCCGGACCGGTGTTGAATTTGGACTCGAGCTGGTTATCGACCTGGAAGACGTTCATCCTGTCGCCGATTGCCGTTGCCCCGCGATTGGCAACGTTTCCTGTCCAGCCTAGTGTACTGAGGTACCGCGCCTTCAGATCGAGGTGGGAGAAGCGAAGGTTCTGGCGGAAGGTGAAACCACCGTCGAACTCGTGCTCAAACTGATAGCCGACCTGCTGCTGCTTGGTCTTTTGATAGTCGTAGTCCGGATCGCTGTCTCGAAAATCGAGAACATTACCATCGGGGCCGATCATTGCACCGACGTTGGCATCCGCCGTCGTCGATTGCGCCGATCCGTAGATCGTGAATTTCGTCGCGTCGTCGGGCTTCCAGGTGAAGGACGGCTGGATCAGATAGCGGTCGTCGGCTATGTCGAAATTCGTATCGCCCTTCCGTGCAAGGCCAGTGATGCGATAGAGCATGCTATCGTCGTCCTTGCTGACCGGTCCGCTAAAATCGAACATCGTCTGGGCACGATCCGACGTTCCATAGAGGATACCGACCTCTCTGATCGTCTCCTCCGTCGGCAGCTTCGATACCTTATTGACGATACCGCCCGGAGAACCAGCACCGTAGAGCACGGATACCGGTCCCTTGATGATCTCGACGCGGTCGAGCGCATAGGGTTCGGTTCGAAACATCGCGTAGTTCATATAGGGCTGCCGCAGCCCATCGCGATAGTCGCCATCGGTCGTCACGTCGTTGCCGCGAATGTAGATCTGGTCGAAGCGCGGATCAAAGCCGTAGGAGCCGGTCTGAACACCGGCGGAATAGCGCACGGCTTCGACGACATCCTGGGCGCCGCGCTCCTCGAGTTCCTTTCGAGTGATCACTGATACGGAGCGTGGCGTTTCGAGCACTGGCGTATTGATCTTGGTGGCGCCAGCGCTCTTTTTTGCCGCTACAGTCGTATTGTCGCTTGCGTCACCCGACTGACCGCTGACGATGATCGGCGCGAGTTGGGTGGCATTTACACTGTTCGTGTTGCCGGACGCTTCCTGCGCCAAGGCGGTTCCGCTCAAGGCAAACAGCGTGGCAAGCGCTGTGGCGCCACCCGCAAAATGGAATCTCCTCTGCGTCAAATTATTGATATAATTATACGATCCCTGCTTCATCAGTTTGTTCGCCTACCCGTTTTCAAAATGGATGGCGCAAGTTAGTTCGATGGTGCGGTCGGCGTCAACAATAGATGAGTAAAAGAATCATGTTTTTATTGGATTTCGTTTTCACATGGCAGATGGTTCCGCCATGCCAACCTGCTTGGTGAGCACTCAGTGCGAAATTACCGTCAACAAGGCATCTGAGCCGCTTGTCAGATCGCGCATCAAATAATATGAGTCATACAGTCATCTTATTTTGAATCACAGCACGGACTGTTCGCGTGCTGCACATTCCCAGTCTGCCGGAGAGGCCATGTTTCACCCCCCAACAGACCACGCGGCCGCACCTCCTGCACCCGTCGCTCTTGCCGGCTGCACATTCGCAGATCTGAAGTTCGACAATGCCGATCAGCCACACAGGATCTTTCTCTACCGACCCGATAAGCCGGCGCCGGCAGAGGGGTGGCCGATCCTTTACCTAACCGATGGCAACGCCTGTTTCGCGACCGCTGTCGATGCGCTGAAGGTGCAGGCAAGCTACCCCAACGGGACTGACGTCTCCGAGGGCGTGATCGTCGCCATCGGCTATCCCACCGAAGAACCCTACGACCCTCTGCGCCGCTCCTGGGATCTGAGCCCGCCGCCGGGGCGAATCTATCCGCCGTTCTACCCCGACACGCCCGATGTAAAGACCGGCGGCGCCGAGCGTCTCCTGGCGCTCATTGAGAACGAGCTCAAACCGTGGATCGAGCGACAAGCGCCAATTGACCGATCGCGCCAGTCGCTTTTCGGCCATTCGTTCGGGGGTCTGTTCACGCTCTATGCGATGTTCAGGAAGCCCGACGCCTTCAATCGCTGGATTTCCGCAAGCCCGGCGATCTACTGGGAGGACGCTGCAATTCTCGAGGTGGAACAGGAGTTCACTGAGAAAAACAGAGACTTCTTCCATGGCGAGCTGCACCTTTCCGCGGGCCAATATGAAGGCGAAATCCTGGCGCCCTTTCACAAGGGTACTGCCGAAGAGCAGAAACGGCAGGCGCACGCCAAGGAAACCCGCACCATAGAATTCGCCCGCGACATGGCGCACCGCTTGTCCAAGCAGACTCCATCCGCGCGGACGGTCACATTCGAGGAATATGCGGGGGAAAACCACATGTCCGTCCTCCCGATCGCGCTGAACAGGGCGGTACAGATTGCATTCCGCCGGGTGAGATAAATTTACATTCATCGCCCAGCCGGGTTACATCTGTACTAGGTCAAACATTCCGCGTTACCGAATACAAGAAGCCCGCTTGGAGCGGGCTTTGATCATCTGGATTGAGGTTACGTCAGCCTCCGCGGCCTCTTTGTTTACGAGGGTTGTCAGCTGATCCGCAGGCGGCTGTTCTGGCTTTGGTAGCGCTATGTATTGTATTGGGGGAAGATTGGTTGCGGGGGCAGGATTTGAACCTGCGGCCTTCAGGTTATGAGCCTGACGAGCTACCGGGCTGCTCCACCCCGCGTCACC
>Ga0209437_100341_pt1 | contig 56114 bp, 53 predicted proteins | sample AraplaL_Cvi_mTSA_FD_184266 | JGI IMG/M metagenome (GOLD analysis project Ga0209437, IMG submission 184266) | Arabidopsis root microbial communities from the University of North Carolina, USA - plate scrape CL_Cvi_mTSA (SPAdes) (version 2) | ecosystem: Host-associated > Plants > Roots > Endosphere...
GGCTGAAGCACCGATCGAGGCAGCATCCTTCGCCATCTGGACCGCCTCGCGCAATGAACGGCCAATCGCCGCCGTCACCGGCGCCTTGCCGTCGACGCCGGATATCGCAGCTTCGTGGACGCGGCGGATTTCCCCCGGCGTCAGCGCATAGAATTCGCCCGTATTGCCCGCTGCGACGATGTTGTGAATCCCGGCAGCCGCTACCCGCTGATAGACCTGAGCGGTGACGCGCGGTTCCACCTCGCCACTTCCATCATAGGCCGTGACCGGAACACCGGAGACGCCGGTCAGCACCTGCCGCATGGTTTCAATGCTCATCTTCCTACCCTGACCCTTTATCATCCATCGAGACGCAAACGAGGAGACGGAAAGAAGCCATCACCTCGCCTTCGCCTCATCCAATTCCCTATACGCCCTGGAACATGCGGGCGCGTGCATTCAAGATATGTCGCTTCATGGCATCGTGCGCTTCGGTCTCCTGCCGCGCGAAAATCGCCTGCACGATGACGGCATGCTCATCCTGAACACTGCGGATCTGTTCTGGCGTCCGCTTGAGGCTGAGGCTGCGGGTCACGGAATGACCGATGGCGAAGTGCGGCTTGAACAATTCGCGAGCAGAGACATGGAATTGATTGCCGGTGGCGACCGCAATGGCATCGTGCAGTTCCTGATCTTCTTCAGCGCCAAGTCGGCCCTCGCGAAGACACTGCTCGATCTTCTGCAGCGCCGCCGTGATCCGCTCCTTGTCATCAGCCTGCCAGTTGCGCGCAGCAAGCTCGGCGGCCTCCGCCTCCAGCCCGGCGCGAAATTCGAAGAAGCGCTGGACATCGGCGAGCGATCCTACAGGCACCATTTTCAGGACCGAGGAATCCGGCCTTTGCCTAACATAGGAACCTGACCCCTTGCTTGAAACGACCAAACCATCTGCACGCAGCCGCTCCAGAGCGTCGCGCACAACAGGCCGTGACGCGCCGAACATTTCCGCGAGCTTGGCTTCCGCCGGCAACCGCTCGTTCACAGGAAAGGTTCCATCCGCAATCATCGCGACGATCCTCTCATAGATGATGTCGCCGAAGCGCGTCACGCCCACACCGGAATCGTTGGCGACAGAGAGTTTCATCATCGTCCTTCGTGAATGGCGGCGCAGGCATAGCGCACCTGCGCGTTCAGAATTACAAAATATGTAAAAATATGTCAACTATTGTAATTATCTGAGAATGTAATATGGTCGCGACGCGGTGCATGGCGACGGGACGGGAGCCGGTCGCATCGGTCGAGGCAAAGCCCGGCCGAAATCAAAATGGGAGGGATTCGATGCGCGATGAAATATTGTCCCGCGGCGTGAGTAGACGCGCCGTCCTGGGAGGTATGGCGGGGATGGCAGCCCTGTCTCTGGCCGGTCGTGTCAACGCTGCCGATGCAGGTGGCGAGGCGCCCGCCCTGGCTGCGCTCGTCAAGGAAGGCAAGCTGCCGCCGCTGGCCGACCGCTTGCCGAAAAAGCCAATGGTGATCACCCCTTACGAGAAGGTCGGAACCTATGGCGGCACACTACGGCGTGGCTTGCGCGGCTCGTCCGACCATAATGGCATTCTGCGCATGGTGGGCAATCAGAGCCTGGTGCGCTGGAACCTCGAGTTTACCCAGGTCCTGCCGAACCTCGCCGAACGCTGGGACGTCAATGCCGACGCTTCGCAATTCACCTTCTACCTCATTCAAGGCGCTCGCTGGTCCGACGGCCATCCCTTCACGGCCGACGACGTCGTTTTCGCCATCGAAGACTGCGTCAAGAATACCGATCTCTATAGCGCGGCGCCGGCGCAACTGTCCGTCGCCGGCAAGGCCGTCAGTGTCACGAAGATTGACGACTATACGGTGAAATTCACCTTTGCCGCTCCGAACGCGCTCTATCTGGAAAATCTCGCAACCCCGCTCGGCCAGCACCCGACGCTGTTTCCGAAGCACTATTGCAGCCAGTTCCTGCCTAAATACAATCCGAACATCGCCGAGGATGCGAAGAAGGCCGGCGTCAGCAATTGGCCCGAACTCTTCCGCGCCCGCTGCGGCGACATCGAAATCCCCTCGCGGTGGGGCAATCCCGACAAACCGACGCTCGATCCCTGGGTCGTCAAGGAACCCTATACCGGCGGTGCAACCCGCGTCGTCATGACGCGCAACCCATACTTCTGGCAGGTCGATACATCAGGCAACCAGCTTCCCTATGTCGACGAGATCAATTTCGGCATCTCGCAGGATGTGGAATCGCTGATGCTGAATGTCATCTCCGGCAAGATCGATATTCAAGAGCGCCATATCAGCGTGCTCGCCAACAAGCCGACGCTTTCGCAGAACATGAAGAAGGGTGACTATCGCCTTCTAACTCTTATTCCTTCTACTTCGCAGCAATGCCAGATCTACCTCAACATCACCCATAAAGATCCGGCCATGCGCAAGATGTTTGCAGACAAGTCGGTCCGGCAGGCGCTCTCGCTCGGTATCAACCGACAGGAGATCATCGACATCGTCTACTTCGGGCAGAGCCAACCCTACCAGGCCGGGCCGCGACCGGAGCATCCCTGGTACAACGAGAAATATGCTCGCCAGTTCACCGACTACGATCCGGACAAGGCCGGCGCCATGCTGGACCAGGCCGGTTATGGCAAGAAGGATGCGAACGGCTTCCGGCTCCGGCCGGATGGTCAGAAGATGTTCTTCACCGTCGACGTCATTCCGACCCTCTATCCCGATCTGGTCGATGCTCTCGAGCTGGTGAAGGCACATTGGGCACAGATCGGCGTCGACATGAAAGTCAACACGATCGAGCGGGCGCTCTACTATACGCGCGGCGACGACAACGCCCATGATGCCCAAGTCTGGCCAGGCCCTGGCGGCCTCGATCCGATGCTCGATCCGCGCGACTTCTTCGCTTTCCACCCGCAAGGCTCGCGCTACGCAATCCCATGGTCGGTCTGGTACACCTCGAACGGCAAGCAGGGCGAGGAACCGCCGGAAAGCCAAAAGAAGCGTATGAAACTTTTCGATGAGGCGCGCTCGACGGCCGATCTCGACAAGCGCGGCGCGGTCATGAAGCAGATTTTTGATATCGCCGCCGAAGAATTTGAAACTGTTGGCCTTTGCCTCGCCGTCGGCGGGTTCGGCATCATCCGCAACAATCTGCACAATGTTCCCGAAAAGCAGCCGGACAGCTGGTCGTGGCCCAATCCGGGACCGGCCATGCCGCAGCAATTCTTCTTTACCAGCTGATCACACCGATCCGGCGCCGCCTTGCATGGGCGGGCGGCGCTTTCCCATCATGCGGAGCTGCCCGCGGCAGCGCTCACTGCGAGAAACAGCCATGCTGGTCTTCATCGGTAAACGCCTTTTATGGATGATCCCATCCCTTTTCGCGGTCAGCTTTCTAGCCTTCGTGCTGATCCAGCTGCCTCCCGGCGACTATGTGACGACATATATCGCCACGCTCGCCTCTTCGAATGAAGTGGTCGATCAGAACACGGCCGCGCAGCTACGCGAGCGCTTCGGCCTCGATCAGCCGATGCTCATTCAATATCTGAAATGGATGTGGGGCATTCTTTCGCGCGGCGATTTCGGTATCTCGTTCGAATGGCAACAGCCGGTCTCCGGCCTTATCTGGGAGCGCATGGCGCTGACGCTCATTCTGGCGCTTGCGGCGCTGATTGCCACCTGGGCGATCGCGCTGCCGATCGGCGTCTATTCCGCCGTCAAGAAATACTCGATCGGCGATTATCTCTTTACCGCCTTCACCTTTCTCGGACTTGCCATTCCCTCCTTCCTGCTGGCGCTGGTGCTGATGTATATCGCCGCGGTCGAGTTCGGCCAGGATGTCGGCGGCCTGTTTTCCTCTCAGTTCGAGACGGCACCCTGGAGTATCGCCAAGACGGTGGATCTCCTGTCGCATTTGTGGCTGCCGGTCGTCATCCTTGCAGTTTCATCGACCGCAAGCCTCATCCGCGTCATGCGCGCCAATATGCTGGACGAGCTGCCAAAACCCTATGTGACGACGGCACGGGCAAAAGGCCTCTCCGAGTTCCGGCTGCTGGTCAAATATCCGCTGCGCATTGCCCTCAATCCGTTTATTTCCACCATCGCTTGGCTGCTGCCCAATCTCATTTCCGGGTCGGTCGTCGTGGCGATCGTCCTCAACCTGCCAACGGCGGCGCCCTTGCTGCTGCAGGCGCTGATGGCACAGGACATGTATCTCGCCGGCGCTTTCGTGCTGCTGATCTGCGCGCTCACGCTGATCGGGTCACTCATCAGCGACATTCTGCTTGCCCTCGTCGATCCCCGCATCCGGTTGGAATAGGAGCAGCCCATGGCCGATATCGCCGTCACGACCCTGCGCCCCGACCGCGCCGCCGTCGCCTCGCAATGGCAGCTGATCTGGTGGGCCTTCCGCCGCCACAAGCTTGCCATGGTCGCCCTTATCGTCACCGTGATGATGTATATCGTCGCGATCGTGCCGGGCTTCTTTGCCATAAACGATCCCAATCAGCAAAACGCGCGCGCAACCTTCCACCCGCCGCAAAGGGTGCATTTATTTGACACGGATAACGGCTTTTCCCTCGGGCTTCACTATTATCCGCTGAAGCTAACCCGCGATCCGGAGACACTTGCACCGATCTTCAAGGAGGATACGACGAAGCCCGTCTCCATCAGCCTGTTCGGGAGAGGCTATGAGTATTCCGTGCTCGGGCTCTTCACGAGCAACATCCATCTCTTGGCATCTTCCGACAAGTCGACGCCTCTTCTTCTGTTCGGCGCAGACCGGCTCGGGCGCGACGTCTTCAGCCGCACCGTTCAGGGCTCACAGATTTCACTGTCGATCGGCCTCGTCGGCGTCTTCTTTTCGCTTCTGCTCGGTATCGTTCTTGGTGGGGTTTCCGGCTATTACGGTGGAAAGCTCGACTTTTTCATCCAGCGCCTGATCGACTTTGTACTGTCGCTGCCCACCATCCCCATCTGGCTCGCCATGGCGGCAGCGCTACCGCAAGGCTGGCCGGCGGCACTGCAATATATGATGATCACGATCATCCTGTCCTTGACCGGCTGGGCTCAGCTTGCCCGCGTCGTACGCGGCCGCTTCCTATCGCTGCGGACGGAAGAATTCGTCGCCGCCGCAAGGCTCGACGGCGCCAGCGAGGGGCGCATCATCTTCCGCCACATGCTGCCGAGTTTTGCCAGCCACATCATCGCTTCCATCACGCTTGCCGTGCCGGCGATGATTCTGGCCGAGACGTCGCTTTCCTTCCTCGGGCTCGGCCTCCAGCCGCCGACCATCTCCTGGGGTGTGCTGCTGCGCGAGGCGCAAAACATCCGCTCGATCGCAACGGCACCGTGGCTCTTCCTGCCGGGTGTCGCCGTCGTCATCGCCGTCATGGCCCTGAACCTTCTCGGCGACGGCTTGCGCGACGCGGCCGATCCCTACAACAAATGAGGCGGGAATGACCGATATCGTTTCCATGAACACCGCTCGTCCGCTGCTGCAGGTCAAGAATCTCACCGTCGACTTCCCGTTGCGAACCGGCACCTTTCGCGCGGTCGACAATCTCTCCTTTGCCATCGAGCCGGGAAAGACGCTCTGCGTCGTCGGGGAGAGCGGATCCGGCAAATCGGTCACCGCGCGCTCTATCCTGCAGATCGTCGACGCCCCCGGCCGCATCACCGGCGGCTCGATCATTCTCAACGGCATCGGCGGCAGTTCGGTCGATCTCGCCAAGCTCAATCCGCGCGGGCGGCACATCAGATCCATCCGCGGGCGCGATATCGCCATGATCTTCCAGGAGCCGATGGCCTCGCTCTCGCCGGTCCACACGGTCGGCGACCAGATCATGGAGGCGCTGCGTCTTCACACGCGCATGAGCAAGGCGGAAGCACGCGCCGAGGCGATCTCGCTTCTAAAGCAGGTGGAAATCCCCGCTCCGGAAAAAGCCATAGACCGCTACGCCTTTCAATATTCGGGCGGCATGCGCCAGCGCGCCATGATCGCCATGGCGCTTGCCTGCAAGCCGCAGCTGCTAATCGCCGACGAACCGACAACGGCGCTCGACGTGACGACACAGGCCGAAATCCTCGACCTCATTGCCCGGCTGCAGAAGGCCACTGGCATGGCGGTGCTGTTCATCACCCACGACATGGGTGTGGTCGCACAGATCGCCGACGACGTGCTCGTCATGCACAATGGCGTGGTTAAGGAATATGGTCCGGTCGAGCAGATCTTCCATGCTCCGAAGGACGATTATACCCGCATGTTGATCGGTTCCGTGCTGAAGCTCGAAAGGAAGGCGGAAATCCGTCTGGCGCGACCGCCTCTCGATAAAGGCGCAGCCCCGATCCTCGAGTTGCGCAATGTCTCGATGGCCTTCGGCGAGGTCCGCGCCCTCGATGATGTCTCGATCTCGCTCTTGCCGCGCGAGACGCTCGGCATCGTCGGCGAGAGTGGGTCCGGCAAAACGACGATGGGTCGCTCGATCATGCGCCTTATCGATCCAAGCGCAGGCGAAATCCTTTATCGCCGCGCCGATGGCGATATCACCGACTTGGCGCGCGCAAAGGGGGCGTCCCTTGCGGCCGCACGCCGCGAGCTGCGCATGGTGTTCCAGGACCCGTTCGGCTCGCTCAATCCGCGCATGACCGTCTCGCAGATCATCGGCGAACCATTGCTCGTCAACGGCGTCGCCAAGGGCCACGCGCTCGATGAGCGCGTCTGCCATCTGATGGAGCAGGTCGGGCTCGATCCAAGGGCGCGCGAGCGCTATCCGCATGCCTTCTCCGGCGGCCAGCGCCAGCGTATCGGCATTGCCCGCGCCATCACGCTCAATCCGCGCATCATCGTTGCCGACGAGGCGACATCGGCTCTCGATGTCTCCGTGCGTTCACAGGTCCTCGATCTTCTGATGCGCCTGCAGGACGAACTTGGCCTCGCCTATATCTTCATCAGCCATGATATCGGCGTCATTCGCTACATGTGCGACCGCGTCGGCGTCATGTACAAGGGCCGCCTGGTCGAGGTTGGCGATGCCGACAAGGTCTGCAATTCACCCGACCATGCCTATACGCAGGCGCTGATTTCGGCGATCCCGCGCCCCGACCCTCGCGATCGCGATCGCTCGCGACGCTTTCGCTATGTCGAGCCGGAAACCGTGAAGAACGGAAGCGCTGCGTGATGGCCTTATTCAACCAGGCCGGAACGCTTATTTGCCGCGCTCGGATTTCGCCGCAGCACGGCAAGGATCTCCCCACCTGCGGCACCTCCCATGCCGCATTTATAACCACCGATAGAAGGAAGTAAGATGAAGATCGACCGCATGCGGGTATTCATGACCCGCGACAAGGATCGCCCGCGCGTTATCGTGGCGCTGGATACGGATGACGGACTGACCGGCTGGGGCGAGTGCTACAACCACGGCCCGGATTTGGCGCTGCCGCCGATCCTCGACTATCTCTATGGCTTCATCGCCGGCCAGGATCCGAGCCGGATCGACTATCTCATCAACCTCTTGATCCAGCAGAGCCGCTTCCCGCCCGGCGCGCTTGGCCTTTCGGCCATTTCCGCGCTCGACCATTGCCTTTGGGATCTCTCGGCAAAGGCTCTCAATGTCCCGGTCTACAAGCTGCTCGGCGGTGCGGTTCGCGATCGCATCAAGGTCTATGCCGGCGTTTATACCGCACCGGATGCGCCAGCGGCACGCGACGAGCTCGATCGACTGAACGTCGAATGGGGTTTTACCGCCTTCAAGCTCAGCCCCTGGCGCATCGACATGCATGCCCATCGCTGGGGCAATGTCGTGAAGGCATCGGCTGACTATTTCCGCTCGCTGCGCGAGACCGTGCGCGACGATTATGAGATCGCCTTCGACGCCCATGCCAAGATCTTCGAGCCGATCGCCGCCCGCCAGCTTGGCAATGCGCTGGCGCCCTATGACCCGCTCTTCTACGAGGAGCCGCTGCGTCCGGAAAACATCGAGATGTGGGGCGAACTGAAACAGGGCCTCAATTGTGTGCTCGCGACCGGCGAGTCCCTCTATAACCGCAACGAGTTCCTGCGTCTGCTGCAGGTCAAGGGCGCCGACCTCATCCAGCCGGATATCTGCGTGGTCGGCGGCATCAGCGAGATGCGGCGCATCGCGACGATTGCCGAAGCGCATTTCGTCGGCGTCGCTCCACACAACCCGATGGGGCCGCTCGCGACCGCCGTCAATGTGCACTTCTCCGCCGCCGCGCAGAACTTCAAGATCCTCGAATACCGGCTGCCGAAGGGCCAAGCCTATGTCTATGGCGGCAACGAGGTCGAGCAGCGGCAGGGGGAAACCCGCTATGTCGTCGATCCCTATCTGCCGAAGGACGGCTATCTCGAGTTGAGGCCGGACCGACCCGGCTGGGGCGTCGACATGGATGAGAAGGCCATGGAAGAGGAAGGCTATATTCATTGGCAGCGGCGCGTGCCGAAGCGTCCGGATGGTTCGTATGCCTTTGCGTGAGCTTGGCATCAGCGTCACCTGAAAAATCGGGGCGGCCATTGGGCCGCCCCTCTCATTTGGTGGATGCTTTTGCTCGCGTGCGTTTGGCGAGAGCGTCCTCGAGAAGGAGCGTTGAGGATAGGCTCCGGCGGAGTGATGCTGCAGCATTACAGCGCCTATAGGGTTGCTGAGAACTTCAATCTGCTGGCGGCGCTAGCGCCGGGCCGCGTCGATCTCGGAGTCGGCAAGGCGCCAGGCGGTCTTCCGCTTTCGACCGGTGCGCTTCAGAAAGCATATGATCCCGCCCGCCTCGCACCTGCCCTCTCCTGACGAAAGAAGGTCAATTTAGCGCGACTGTTTCATGGCCTACCAGAAGTCAACACGTTTTGCGCCTGCGCCAAGCCGAAAGCTGGATCAACGCTCCAACTCCTTCAGGCGCTGGGCTATGAGCCGGCGCTGCTCTCATCCACTGCCGGTTTTTGTTGCGGCGCGGCCGCCAAGCGCCGCCGCGGCATATCGCCGAAGAGGCCGCCGGGACGCACCAGCAGGATGATGCAGAGCATGACGCCGATTGCTACGATCTGCAGCGATGCCGCACGAGCCTGCTGCTCTGGCGAAAAGAGGATACTCGTCAGCGCACCGGAGCCGGCCCAGATCGCCCAGACCAGAACACTGCCGATGATAGCACCCTTGTTGCTGCCAGAGCCGCCGACGATCAACATGACCCAGACCTGAAAGGTCAGGATAGGAAGGTAATTGTCCGGTGCGATGAAGCCGATGAAATGTGCCTGCATGGCGCCGGCCAGTCCCATGATCGCACCGCCGACGGCAAAGGCCTGTACGCGATAGAAGCGAGCGTTTTTGCCGAGAGAAATGGCGGCGCGCTCGTCCTCACGCAACGCCTTGAGAACACGCCCCCAGGGGCTTTTCGCCAGATGCTCCAGCGCAAAATAAACGATCAGCATCACGACAGTCACGACGCTGAGATTCGCCAAGTTGAAAAGAAGTGGCGTTTCAGCAAGGCCAGAAAATGGGCGAGGAATGAAGCCGATGCCAAAGGGGCCGCCGGTCAGCTTCTGCGCATTCAGCGCCACGAGCTGGACGACGACTGCCACGCCGAATGTGGTAATCGCCAGATAATCGGATTTCAGCCGGAGCGTCGCCACGCCGATGACGGCGGCGGCAAGACCGGCGACAATCATCGCACCGAGCCAACCGACGAGGATCGGCAGATCGAACCCGCCGAACCGCCCGGCCGTATCGGGCGTCGTCAGCAGGGCCGAGGTATAGGCGCCGATCGCTACGAAGCCGGCGAGCCCGACATTGAAGAGGCCGGTCAGGCCCCATTGCAGGTTCAGGCCGAGCGTAATGAAGGAAAAAATCAACGCGGTCGTCAGGAAGAAAGCGCCGTATCCAATAATGTCCATCATCGCTCCTTCACTCCGAAAAGGCCGATCGGCCGGATGAACAGCACCGCCATCAGGATGATGAAAGAGATGGCGGCACGCCATTCCGCGCCGATAAGCTGAACCGCGGCCGCTTCGGCAAGGCCGATGATCAAGCCACCGAGAACCGCGCCCGGCACGCTGCCGATACCGCCGAGAATGGCGGCGGCAAACATCGGCAATAGCATGTCGAAACCCATCAGCGGACGGATCTGTACGAGAATGCCGATCATGACGCCGGCAACGCAGGCGAGCCCTCCACCGATCAACCATGTGACGCGCACGACCTTGGCGACATCGATGCCAACGACACGGGCAAGTGCCGGGTTTTGGCTCAGCGCCTGCATGGAGCGGCCCGTCTGCGTCCTCGTCATCAGCATATGCACGCCGAAGACCAGAAGCGCCGTGACGATCAAAAGAGCAATCTGATCGGGCGTGATGCGAATGCCGAAGCCGATGGGCATGGCGATCTGGATGGCGCGGCTAAAGTAGGTCGGGCGCGATGTGAAGAGAAACTCAAGAAGGCTGCGCAGCGCCATGGAAGCACCAAAGCTCGCCATGACGACGATAATCGACTGGCCCTTGGCGCGCAGTCTCGCAAACAGCACCTTGTCGAGCGCGAGGGCAAGGAGGCCGGTAAAGCCCATCGCCACGATCACGGCCACGATCAGCGGCCAGCCGAAGGAGAGCGGGCCGATGGGTGCGACCTTACCAAAGATTGCGCCGATGGCGCTCACCACAGCAAGCGTCGCATAGGTGCCCCAAGCCATGAAGTCGCCATGGGCGAAGTTCGAGAAACGCAGGATCGAATAGGTGAGCGTCACGCCGATGGCGCCAAGACCGATCATCGAGCCCGTCAGCAAGCCGTCGACGATAAATTGCAGATTCATGCCGAACCTCCCTTTATGGAAGATGCTGGTCGCTGACCGAGATAGAGTTCGGCAACGACAGGGTCGTTCCAAAGCTCGGAAGCCACGCCTTCATGCCTGTCCTTGCCCTCGACGAGGACATAAGCGCGATCGCCAATCGCAAGTGCCGCCTTGGCATTCTGCTCGACCAGCAGAATAGTGACGCCAGATTTTCGGATTTCCGTCAGCATGTCGAAGACCATCGAAACGAATTTTGGCGAGAGGCCCGCCGAGGGCTCATCGAGCACGAGAAGCTTCGGGTGAACGATGAGGGCGCGCGCGACGGCCAGCATCTGCCGCTGCCCCCCGGAAAGATTGCCGGCGGCGATGCGGCGATGACGAGCAAGATCCGGAAAGGTCGCATACATTTCTTCGATGCGAGCAGGCACGTCTTTCGGCTTCAAAATGCCGCCGGCGACCTTCAGATTATCCTCGACGGACATCAGCGGAAAGACATTCTCCGTCTGCGGCACGAAGGCGAGGCCGAGCCGCACCATGATGTGCGCAGGCGTACTCGTAATATCCCTGCCGGCCAGTTCGACCGTGCCGCTTTCGACCGGAACGAGACCGGCAATCGCCTTGATGAAACTCGATTTGCCGGCGCCATTGGGGCCGAGCACAACGACGATTTCCTTCTCCCCCACCGCAATCGAGGCACCGCGCACGATCGGAACACCCGGCTCGTAGCCGGCAATGAGATTTCGAACGCTCAAAACCGGTTCGCTCACGCCGCGCCTCCCAAGTAGGCCTCGATCACACGCGGATCGCGGGCGACCTCTTCCGGCGTGCCCTCGCAAAGAAGCTGGCCGCTCGCCATCACAAGCACGCGGTGACACAGGCGGGTGACCATATCGATATTGTGTTCGATCAGAAGAAAGGTGACGCCGCGCTGATTGATATCGCGGATGCGGTCGATGATCGTCTCGAGAAGCGTCGCGTTGACGCCGGCGGCTGGCTCGTCGAGCAGGATGAGGGCAGGATCGGCCATCATGACGCGGGCAAGCTCCAGAAGCTTGCGCTGGCCGCCCGACAACACGCGGGCCGGCTCGTGCGCCAGACGCGTCAGGTGAACGAGGTCGAGCAACTCCATCGCCTTGGCATGGGCGGCCTTCTCTTGCGCGACGACTTTCCACGACCGCAGGAAATTCGACAGCAGCTGCTCTCCCGCCTGGTCCTGGGCAGCCAGCATGACATTGTCGAGAAGCGTCAGATTGGGAAAAGGCCGCGGGATTTGGAAGGTACGACCGAGGCCGCGACTAATCCGGCGATGCGCCGCCTCGCCTGCGACTTCGGCGCCGTTCAGAACGATTTCGCCGCTGCTCGGCGCAACACTGCCGGCCAAAAGGTCGAACATCGTCGTCTTGCCGGCGCCGTTCGGACCGATCAAGCCGAGGATCTCGCCCTGGCGCACATGCAAGGAAACGTCGTTGACCGCCACGAGACCGCCGAAACGCCGCACTACGTTTCTGGCTGTCAGGACGGGCCGGGCTTCCTCCCCATGCCGTTCAGTTGTCGTACTCATGAGATCCCTCTAGCCGGAAGCGATCGTTGCCACTCCCTGATTATTTGATTTGTGATCACACTTGCATTGATCACGCTAATCAGCTTTAATCCTCTTCGCAAGCCGAAAAAAGGGATTTCGAATGCAAAAGGCCACCGCCGACAAGAGCGATCCGATTGCCGCACAGCTTGCGCCAGTGGGGCGAGAAACCGTTCAGGACCGGGTCTATCTGGAGCTGCGCCGCGCGCTGATCGGCGGGCTGTTCGAGCCGAGCCAGGTGCTGACGATCCGCGGTCTTGCCGACGCGCTGATGACCAGCACCATGCCAGTGCGCGAGGCTCTCGGTCGGCTGATCACGGAAAAAGCGCTGGAAGCTCTCCCCAACCGGTCCGTTCGCGTACCGCCGATCACGCTGGAGCGCATGGACGACCTTCTGCGCGCCCGCATCTTGATTGAGGGCGAGGCGATCGCGCTTGCAGCAACCCGCATGACACCGCGCCAGATTACGACGATCGAGAGCATGCTCGGTGAATGGGACGAGATGCGCGCGCTGAAGCACAAGAAGGACGTCGACCGCGAGGTGACGCTCAATCAAGCCTTTCATTTCGAGATCTATCGCGCCTGCGGTTCGGCCGTGCTGATCCCGATGATCGAAAGCCTTTGGCTGCAATCCGGCCCCTGTATCCGCGTCGCCATTTACGCCTTCTCGGATGCCGGCGAGGTCGACACCGCCCATTATCACCGCACGATCGTCAAGGCGATCGCCGCGCAGGATGCAAAGGGAGCCCGCGATGCGCTGGTGGCAGACATCAGCCGGCCGTTCACCTTCCTGCGCAGCAAACTGGAAGCCGAAGCCAAGAAGGGCCAATCCGTATGAGCCAACGCGCCATCAAGATCTCCGAACCCCGCTCCGGTCTCAGTCTCTTGGCACCTCTGCTGGAAGCCAAGGCGCCCGATAATGCCGCCTTTTTCTGGAATTATCTCAGTGAAACGCGCGTAGTCGGTGGCATTCACGCCATGTGGACCGGCCCGGAAATCTCATGCCCGATCCCGCCGGCGCATCTGAAGGGTGCTTCCTATGCGAACGCCCTGCCCGCCGAAAACGCAACGCTGACGCCGCAGCCAGGTGATATCGTGCTGAGCTACGTGCCGCCGCGCATGTGGGGCGGCAATCCAGATGCGATCTTCGATATCGGTCTGTTCTATGGACCCGGCGCCCGCTTGCTCTTCCCGATCGGCTGGCTTGCCGGCAGCGTCGTCGCACAGGTGCGCCCCGAGGAGCGCGAGCACTTCGCGGCAGCCTGCGGCGTCATCCGCCGCAACGGCGCCTGCGACGTCACCTTCGAGCGCGCGGAGATCTGAGATGACAGCTGCAAGCGACGACAGTTTCGAGCTCTTCGACCTTCGAGTGGAAGCGGTCATTCCCGAGGGCAAGCCGATCTATTGCGGCGCCAAGCCGGGCGACTATTTCGAACTCAAGGGCGAAATGCTGTCCCTGCCTGCGGGGCAGGGCTTTTCGATCTACTCCATTTCAGCCGTCCTGCCGCTGCTGGCGGCCAAGCAACGGCCCACTCACAAGAACGACTGGATGACCTCGGACGCGGAAATCGCCTGCCCCGACCCGAACTGCGCGAGCCGGCTGCGCATCGTCAGGACGGGCAAGCGGCGGTTCAGCCATGCCGAAACGACGGCTGTGCCGTTGCCCGAAGGAGAATGAACGGTATGACCGCCAAGATTTTTGAGCTCAGCCCCGGATACAGGATTTCCCGCGTCATCCGCGGTGGCTGGCAGCTTGCCGGAGGACATGGCGCCATCGATCGTACCCAGGCCGTGACCGACCTGATCGCCGCTTACGACGTCGGCATCCGCACCTATGACTGCGCCGACATCTATACGGGCGTCGAGGAGCTGATCGGCGAGGCGCGCGAGCGGCTTCGCAACGAGCGCGGCACGCAAGCCGCAGGTGCGATGAAGGTCCACACGAAGCTGGTGCCGGATCTGGAAAAGCTCGCAACCATTAGCCGCAATTATATTCGTGGCATCGTCGACAAGTCGTTGCGAAAGCTGAAGACCGAACAGCTTGATCTGGTCCAGTTTCACTGGTGGGACTACTCCACGCCCGGCCATCTCGAAGCCCTGAGCTGGCTGGACGAGATGCGCCGCGAAGGCAAGGTCCGAAATGTCGGCACGACCAATTTCGATACGCCTCATATTGCCGAGATTCTGAAAGCCGGCATTCCACTCGTCAGTCAGCAGCTGCAATATTCCGTTCTCGACCAGCGGCCATCGCGTAGCCTCGCGAAACTAGCGGCGGAGAACGACGTGAAGTTCCTCTGCTACGGTTCGGTGGCCGGCGGCTTCCTGAGCGACAAATGGCTGGGGCAGCCGGAACCGGAAATGCCGCTCGAGAACCGCTCTCTCGTCAAATACAAGCTGATCATCGATGACTTTGGCGGCTGGGAGCTGTTTCAATCACTGCTCGGCACGCTGAAAGCCGTCGGCGATCGTCATGGAGTCGATATCGCCACGATCGCCAGCGCCTGGGTGCTGGAGCAGCCGCAGGTGGCCGCAGTCATCGTCGGCGCCCGTAATCAGGCACATGCGCTCGCCAACGCCAAGATCATGGATATCGCCCTATCGGACGACGACCGCCGGCAGATTGCGAGCATCATCGCCCAAAGCCCTGGCCTTGAAGGCGATGTCTACACGCTGGAGCGCGATCGCACCGGTAGGCACGGTTCAATCATGCATTACAACCTGAATGCGGGGAAGGTATGAGCCAGCAATCCCCCCTCTTCCAAAAGGCCAGCGCCGAGGTCCGCGATTTCCATCGCTTCTTCGAAGCCTGGTATGACGCCGCAACCGCCGACAAGACCGATTTCGGCCGCTGCGAGCGCACCTTCGGCCAGGCTTTTCACATGATCCCGCCGACCGGCCGCGTCTTCGACCGCACTGAGACCATCGAGCTGATCCGGGCAAACCGGGCGACGTTTCGGGGTAATTTCACCATCGAGATTTCGGATATCCGCGCGAGCTACGAAACCGTGGATACCATCGTCCTGACTTATGTCGAAGCGCAGATGCGCGCCGGCAAATATAGCCGGCGGCAGGCGAGCGCGCTTTTCACCGCAAGTTCATCGGCACCCAACGGCGTCGAATGGCAGCATCTGCATGAAACCTGGCTGCAGATGCCGGAGACCTGACAGGTTCTAAAAAACAGAAATGAAAATCGTTGACCGAACAAGGGGAACAAAGATGAAGAAGACGATATTTCAAATCACCACGGCTCTGGCCCTTCTGACCGCAGCCGGTGCCGCCAATGCCGCCGACTGCAACGTGACGGTCGGCCTCGTGATGGAACTGACCGGCCCGGCCGGCGAATACGGCCAGGCGGGCGCAAAATCTGTTGAGATGGCCTTCCGCGACCTCAACGCCGCCGGCGGCGCCCATGGCTGCGATCTCGTGACGGATACGCGCGACAGCCAGAGTCAGGGCAATGTCGCGGTTGATGCCGCGACCCAGCTCGTGCAGGTCAAGAAGGTACCGGCCATCATTGGCGGCATCATTTCTTCGGTGACGATCCCGATTCTGACCTCGGTCACCGCGCCGGCCAAGATCGTGCAGGTATCACCGGCCGCCTCTTCGCCGACACTGACGGCGCTCGGCCGCGACGGCAAGACCAACGGCATCTTCTTCCGCACTATCACATCGGATTCGCTCCAAGGTATCGCCGCCGCCAAATACGCGATCGACAAGGGCTTCAAGAAGCTCGCGATCATCCACGTCAACAACGATTTCGGCGTCAACATGGTTGCCGAATTCTCAAAGGCCTATAAGGCGCTCGGCGGCACGATCGTCTCGACGACGCCCTACAATGAAAAGCAATCGAGCTATGCATCGGAAGTTACCGCCGGCATGGGCGGCGATCCGGACGGCCTCTATCTCGTCAGCACACCCGTCGACGGCGCGACCATCGCCCGCACCTGGATCTCGCAAGGCGGACCACAGAAATTCCTGCTCAATGACGGCATGAACAGCCCTGATTTCATCGATTCCGTCGGTGCCGACTATCTGAAGGACGCCTATGGCACCTCCTCGGGCACGACGCCGACGCCATCGACCGACTATTTCAACAAGAACTACAAGGATTTTTCGGGCATCGAGCCGACCAACCCGGCCGCAGACCGCGCCTATGATGCCGGCGCGATCGTCGGTCTCGCGCTGGCAATCGCCGGCGACGACACATCCAAGTTGAAGGATGACATCTACAGGGTCGTCGATCCCAAGGGCACACCGATCTATGCCGGCAAGGAAGAATTCACCAAGGCGCTCGGCCTGATCAAGGAAGGCAAGCCGATCCGTTACGAAGGCGTCATCGGTCCGGTCTCCTTCGATCAGTATGGCGACATCACCGGCCCCTTCCGTCTCTGGAAGATCGCCGACGGCAAGGTCACCACCGATGGCGAGCTGAAGATGGAAGACGTTTCAGCCCTGAAGGATAAGATCAAGTAGGCGACACTCTACTTTGCAAAAAGGCGAGGGGCACTCATCGGCGCGCCTCGCTTGAAATCATCCTGGCGCAATCCTTTCAGCGGCTGATCTACGGTGACAGCTATCTGGCGTAGTTTATTGAGAGACCCTCCGCTGATGCCCAGCAGTGCCGCCCGCCCTACCAATCCGACCCTGTGGACGCTGACAGCCGACCCCGCCCCTGAACTTTCCCGCGGCCTGCCTTCCCGCTCAGACGTCGTCGTGATCGGCGGTGGCTTCACCGGCCTGACCGCTGCACTTCATCTTGTTCGCGCCTGCCGCTCTGTCATCGTCCTCGAAGCCGGACGATTGGGCGCCGGTGCCAGCGGCATGAATGCCGGTTTCGTCGTTCCCAATTTTGCCAAGGCCGATCCGGCGACCGTCCGTCAGAAGCTGCCGCGCGGCAAGGCAGACGCGCTATTGTCGCTCGTCGGTGCGGGTGCCGACGAGATCTTTGCGACCATCGCGGAGGAGCAGATTTCATGCGATGCCGCGCAGACCGGTTGGCTGCAGCCCGCGTATGGCGACGACATGGCTGCGATCCTGCGCCAACGGGCGAAGGACTGGACAGAGCTTGGCCGTCCAGTCGAATTTCTCGATGCCGGCGCCATTCGGAGCGAGACCGGTATGGAGATCTATTCCGGAGGATTGATCGATCACTCCGGCGGCACCCTCCATCCCCTGAACTATCTCTATGGGCTCGCGGGCGCGGTCATGCGGCGCGGCGGCAATATCCGCGAAAACAATGTGGTCGAACACGTCGAGCGACATGGCGGCACCTGGCTCGTCGGCCTCGGTGGCCATGAAATCGAAACGGATGTCGTCATCCTGGCCACCAACGCCTTCACAAGCGGCATAGCCGCGCGCATGGGCCGAACGGGCGTGCCGTTAAAGGTGTATCAAGTGGCAACGAAGCCGATCGATGCCGAAATCGTTGCACGGATCGCCCCAAATCGCCGGCCTGTCGGCGATACACGCTCCAACCTTTTCACTTACCGGCTCGATCGTGACAACAGGTTGATCAGTGGCGGCATGGCGATCAATCCAATCGGCGCCTTCGAGCGTGTCGGCCGCGCTGTCGTCGACCGGCTCGTATCCGAACTCCGCCTGCCGCGCCATCCCGGCATGGAGATCGTCTGGACCGGAATGGCGATCATGACGCCAGATTTCCTGCCGCGTCTCTACCGTTTCGGCGACGGCTTCTTCGGAGGAATCGGCTGCAACGGCCGCGGCATCGCCATGACGGCGCAACTCGGCCGGACACTGGCGAGACTGGCGCTGGGTGAAATCGCCGAATCCCTGCCGATCCCGCTGCAGTCCAGCCGGGCGCTGCCATTTCACCGGCTCATGCCTGTCGTTGCCTCGCTTGCCTTGACGCATGCACGCTTCGAAGATTGGCGAAATGGCCCTCGATAAAGCGCTGGTGTCGCTTTGCCTTTAATTCGGAGATTTTTCGCGTTTTGCGTCGACTGACGCCGCTTTTTGCCCTCAAGTACGAGACGACGATCAGCTTCGTTCGAAGTATTTGATGTTGAGACGCGACGTCGTTCTCATCTGACGGCCGATCTGGTTGACGGTTGCGAGCAAGCGGTCGTCCTTTTGATAACTTCGGAGCAAGGCGACCGCGGCGAAGTCATCGATACCAGTGGTAAACAACGCCGCTTTGAGTAGCGGATGTCTCTAGACCACTGCAATATAGGCCGGATTTCCTCGGCGATAAGTCAGATCTTCAGGCCTTCAGCCGTCCCTACGATTGCTGTGCGAGTGGCAAGAGCTCGCGAGATCGCTTTTTCACATTTTGAGAACACAGACCCAAAGCCGGTAAGTTTTCGCTCCCTCGGAAAGTCTGAGCGCATCAATGAAGGTTGATGTCGATGACGCTTGTTTCGACAAGCCCAAACTTGACTATTCTCGAAAGCTTCACAGGTCCGGTTGAGTGAGCGCCGGCGGTCTGGGGAAGAACCCTCGCGAAAAAAACGATTTGTCCTTGTCGAGAACGGATCTCCTCGTGCGTCTATAGAGGCAAGGGCGCGAAAACCACGATGCGCGCTCGCCCGCTTCAGACAGCAGACGCGAAAACGCCGAAAGGCTGATTGGATCGCGGGACGGTCGGAATGGATCAAAGGAGCAAGTACATGGACATGACCGAGTTGAGACCAGCGAAGGAACTGGCGGAAAAGCGCGCGAGCAGATTCACGAATGAATCCCCGGATTACGCCGAGGCAAGGACGGCCCTGCTGGCGGAGGAAATCGAAGTCCGGCGACATCTCACGAGGCTTGCGGAGCAACGCCGCCGTCTGCCTCCAGGCCCGGTGGTCCAAAAAGACTATCGCTTCAAGGACGAGAACGGCGACGAGGTCGGTCTCGCGGACATGTTCGGTCATCACGATACGCTAGTAACGTACTTCTGGATGTTCGGCCCGCAGCGCGAACGGCCCTGCCCCATGTGCACGAACTTCCTTGGCGGAGTGAACGGCAACGGCGCCGATGTCAAGCAACGGGTTGCCTTCAAGATCATCGGTCGCAGCCCGGTGGCACGGCAGCGCGCTTTCGCCATCGAGCGGGGCTGGCGCGACCTGGACTTCGTCCAGACCGTCGGCGACGACTACGCCCGTGACCTAGGCCTGCTGAATGACAACGGATCTGAAAACCCCGGATTCACCGTCTACCAGAAGGATGGGAAAGATGTCCGCGTCTTTTACAATGGCGAGATGCCGACCGCAGCGGCGGACCCGGGCCAGGATCCAAGGGGGGCGGTCGACATCGCGCCACTCTGGAACATTCTTGACATGACGCCTGCCGGGCGCGGTGCGGACTGGTACCCGAAGCTCAGTTACTGAACACGATCATTGCAGTCACCGATCTCGACGCTATGAGTCAGAAGTCACGTGGGGCGACAGGCGGCACCAACTCCTCCTTTCAACCTCGGCGAGCTGCATGCCGGCCCCACAAGGCGAGGTCTCCGCAGGCTGGGCATGGAGTTCCGGCCAGATCTCGCGTGCCTGTGGAACGATCGACTGCATGGATTATCGCGGTGCGGGGACCCGCGAACCGTCGTTACCGTTGCAACGCCTGCGAACATTCCCGCCGCCTGTCAGAGCTGCTGCCGGACCAAGCGTCTTTCCAGCTCGAGCATCGCGTCGTGGCGCGTCCGCCGTTGCCGCGCCGCAAGACTTAAGGCACTCGCGAGAAACCTATCCACGATGCGGGTTCCTAACCGCGATCCTTGAACTGGGACCTTGCCGCGCTTTTACGGAAATGGCCGCTGTCGCCCCACCTGCCGGCAAGATTCGCACGGCAATGCCACGACCTCCATATGGTTCAATGTCATAAACGCTTGGCTTACCTGCCTCCGGGGCTTGCATGGCTCCATTAAGTCTCACACGCTTCGACGTTTAGTAGCTGCTTCAGGATAAGCTGCCTCACGCGTCTGTCGCGGCGGGTTGCGCGCGGACCGGTGAGACCGCGACAGGCAACAACATGGATGCGCTGCCAGTCCTGGTTCATCATCGTACAAAGGCCGCTTTTTATTTCCTGCTACGCACTGGCAGGTATTTTACTCAGCAACTTATCTAGCGTGATCGGCAGATCACGAACCCGAATTCCGGTCGCGTTGTAAACGGCATTGGCAACGGCGGCGCCGACACCGGTAATGCCGATTTCGCCAATGCCGCGTGCGCCCATAGGCGCCTGCGGATCGGGTTCATTGGTATAAAGGATATCGATCTTCGGAACATCCATCTGAACCGGCACATGATATTCGGCGAGCGAAGCATTCACGACACGGCCGGTGCGCTCGTCGAAATTGGTTTCCTCGGTGAGCGCCAGACCAATACCCATAACGATACCACCCTTGAACTGGCTGGTCGCCATCTTGGCATTGAGGATCTGGCCGGCATCGAAGGAACCAAGGAAACGCGACACGCGAATTTCGCCCGTGAGTGCGCTGACCCTGACCTCACAGAACTGCGCGCCGTAGGAGTGCATGGAGAACGCTTCCATTTCCGCCGGCGCCGGTGCGTCCGCTTGGCAGACCAGTTCGTTGCGGCCAGACCGGCCGAGAATGGACTGATAGCTTTCAAAGCGATCAGGATCGTCGCGATGACCAAGACCACCATTCCGTGGTTCAACTTCGGCAAGCGAAAGCCCGGCGAGTGGTGAGTCGTTGCCGGCGAGTTTGATCAACTCCTCGATAAAGGCTTCTGTCGCCGCGATCACAGCGCCGCCGATTGATGCCGTCTGGGTTGAACCACCGGCAATAACCCCGCGCGGCAGGCTGCTGTCGCCATATTCGAAAGTGACGTTTTCCAACGGCACGGCCAATCGGGCGGCGATATGCTGAGCCTGAGCCGTCGCCGTCCCCATGCCCATGTCATGTACAGCGGTCGAGACGGTTACGTGACCATCCGCCGTTAGCTTGATCTTGGCAGCGCCACCCGGGAAGCGATGATAGGGATAGGTCGCGGTGGCGCATCCCATGCCGATCAACCATTCGCCATCGCGTTTCCGCCGCGGCGTCCGACTGCGGTTCTTCCAGCCGAAGCGTTCCGCGCCCGCCTCATAAGCCTCGATCAAGTGGCGTGACGAAAACGGCTTGCCGGTGGTCGGGTCCTTTTCCGGCTCGATACGGCGCCGCAGTTCGATCGGATCCAGATCAAGCTTTTCCGCCAGTTCGTCCAGCGCGCATTCGAGCGCGAAGGTCCCGACGGACTCACCGGGCGCGCGCATGAATGTGTTGGCGAGCATGTCCATGTCGGCGACATCCTGCGCGAGCTTGAAGGTTTTTGCCGCATAGAGATGCCGCGCCGGGAAGGTAAACTGTTCCGGGCAGGAATTGTGCAGTGTCATGGCTGCGGTGCCGGTGTGGATGAGCGCATCCAGCTTGCCATCCGCACGCGCACCGAGCGCCACACGCTGCTCCGTCACCGTACGGCCGCCAACGATGCGGAACACGCCTTCGCGCGACAGCATGATGCGCACCGGCCTCTTGGCCAGTTTCGAGGCTGCAATGGCAAGGATCTGATGATCCCACAGACATTTTCCGCCAAAACCACCACCGACATAAGGCGAGGTCACGCGTACTTTGCCCGGCTCAAGACCGAAGATATCACAGAGCTGCCCGGCAGTCAGGTCAAGCAACTGACTGGCATCGTGCACGCGCAATTCGTCACCGCTCCAGGCCACCGTTGCCGCATGCAGTTCGATGGCATTGTGGTTGTGGCGCGGCGTTCGATAGATGAGATCCACCTTGACCTCGGCATTGGCGAGAGCCGTTTCAGCATCGCCGATTTCCAGCACGGGTGGCTGCCCAAGCAGCGTTTCCAACTGCCTTGGCGTTTTCTTTGCCTCGTTGAATACTGTCACGGCTGGCAGACTTGCGTAGCGCGCCTTGATCAGGGAGGCGGCGTAATCTGCCTGTTCTTGCGTTTCGGCCAGAACGAGTGCTATCGGCTGACCATTCCAGTGGATTTCATCATTCTGCATCACCGGCAGATCGCTCGCGCCAGCAGCGGTCGGCGACGACATCATCAGCGACGGCGCCTTCATGCGCGGCGCATTGTGATAGGTCATAACGAGGATGACCCCGGGCGCTGCTTCCGCAGCCGCCACGTCGAGTTCGGTGATGCGGCCGCGCGCGATGCTGCTGAAGGCAAGTGCTGCGTAACTGATGTTCTCATAGGGAAACTCGGCGGCAAAACGCGCCTTGCCCTGCACTTTCAAGGAACCATCTACACGCGAGAAGGGCTGCCCGAGAGCGCCATGTTTGCGCAGGAGCGGATCAGGCGTGACGGCCGGCTGCCAGCGGCCCGGCTTGTTGGTATCGGCTTGAGGGTTGACGCTCATGCGTTTTCTCCCTTCAATTCGTCGAGCACGGCGACAATCGTGCGTTTCGCCAGTTCGATCTTGAATGCATTTTCACGGAGAGGAACGGCATCGGCGAGCTCAGCTTCTGCCGCAGCCCGGAAGGCTTCCGTGCCGGCCACCCGCCCCTTCAGCGCAGCTTCCGCCTTCGCCGCCCGCCATGGCTTGTGTGCCACACCGCCGAAGGCGAGGCGCACATCGCGCACGATGCCGGCGTCGTCGATATCCAGAGCAGCCGCGACCGATATGAGCGCAAAGGCGTAGCTGGCGCGGTCGCGAACCTTTCGGTAGGTCGAGCGGCGCGCAAACCCGAGAGGCGGGATTTCGATCGCCGTGATCAGTTCATCCGGCTGCAGTTCCGTTTCGACCTCTGGCCGATTGCCCGGCAGGCGATGCAGCTCGGTGAGCGGCATGCTGCGGGTACCCTCCGAGCCCTGCAGGTGAACCACTGTACCGAGCGCGACAAGGGCGACACACATGTCTGACGGATGGGTGGCGATACAGGAATCGGACGCACCCAGAATGGCGTGGTAGCGATTGAACCCTTCAAGCGCATCACAACCAGCCTGCGGCTGGCGTTTGTTGCAGCGTGCTGCGTTGTCATAAAAATACCGACAGCGGGTGCGCTGTAGGATATTGCCGCCGACCGTCGCGACGTTGCGTATCTGCGCACTTGCGCCCGCTAGAATGGAACGCGACAGCAGGGGGAAATCGGACCGGATGGCCGGATGCGCTGCAAGCGCCGTATTCTTGGCCACCGCACCGATCAGCAGACTGCCATCGGCGCGCTGATCGATCTCTCCAGGCAGATGCGTGACGTCCACCAGTGTTTCCGGCTTTTCGACGGTCTCGCGCATGAGATCGACTAGATTGGTGCCACCGCCCAGATATTTTGTGGCGGGACCGGATTTCTTCAGGGTGACGGCGGAAGTGGCGTCCGACGCCTGCCGGTAGGAAAAGATGTTCATGCCCATTGCCTTTCCTCGGTGGGGGCCGCTATCTGATGCGCCAGCGTTTCGGCAATGGCCTCGACGATGCCGTTGTAAGCCCCGCATCGACAGAGGTTGCCGCTCATGCGTTCGCGGATTTCACGCTCGTCGATCGGGATAATGGCGGCGGCGAGATCACCCGTGACGATGCTCGGGATGTTGCGCTCGATTTCGCCAGCCATCCCGATAGCGGAACAGAGCTGGCCCGGTGTGCAATATCCGCATTGAAAGCCATCGTGCTCGACAAAGGCCTGCTGTAGCGGGTGAAGATTGCCATTGGCGGCAAGCCCTTCGACGGTGGTGATGTCACGTCCCTGATACTGAACGGCCAGCGCCAGGCAGGAATTGATGCGCTCGCCATCCACAAGGACAGTGCAGGCGCCACACGCGCCCTGATCGCAGCCCTTCTTGGTTCCCGTGAAGCCCAGATAGTTGCGCATGAGGTCAAGCAGCGACGTGCGGATATCCGCCTCGACATCGATTGCTTCTCCATTGACGATAAAATGCATAAGGACATCTCCCTTGGCTAAACAGCATTGGCGATGATGAACCGCAGGGTTAGAACGAATGTCTGCGGTCAGTTGATCCCCCAGCGAGAGAATATTTTTATCGGTCCCGGCAGGTAACTCGGCGTGCAGGCCCACCGAACAGCCCAATCGGCGCCTTGATTCGGTCGTTGACCTCCTGCGAACGCCCAGGGTCCAGAAGGCGCTGCATCCGCTTTCATGGGTCCGGCCGCTGTCCAGCGCGCCCAGATAGAACGTGCGGTGCCTGCAAGGCAGCGTCCCGTCCGGAACCTCCGCCGGCGGCCCGACCCGGTCTCCGCATCGACCGAAACGAACCCCAAAACATCGTTGCCTTTTTGGCAATCAGTAGTGCGCATAATTGTTCTTTATTAGAACGCTGAATTCCCCCATCATCCCTGCCATTGGTGGATAACGAGACGAAAAGTCCGATCGCCCAATCAACAGGGGAACTATCAGCATGTCTCAATTCATGATGAATCGTCGTCGTTTCCTGTCCAATGCTGCCTTGGTCGGAGGTCTTGCTGCGAGCCAGACCTTCGTCGGCATCCGTGCCGGCAAGGCCGCCGATGTTGCCGAAGTGCGCATGCAGCTCGGCTGGCTTGCGTCCAACGGACTCATCGGCGAAGTCGCAGCACAGAAGAAGGGCTTTTTCACCGAACAGGGCATCAATCTCACCATCGTTCCCGGCGGCCCGAATGTCGATGGCGTTGCGGGCGTTGCGGCCGGCCAATCGACCATCGGGCAGATTTCCTCCAGCCCGTCCGTCATGCTCGCGCGCTCGGCCGGCATGCCGGTCAAGGCGTTTCTGGCTGGATACCGTAAGCATCCCTTTACGTATTTCTCGCTGAAAAGAGCGCCGATCCGCGAGCCGAAGGACATGATCGGCAAGACGATCGCCACGCAACCGACCGCCTTCATCTTGCTGCGCGCGCTCCTCGCCAAAAACGGCATTCCGGAAGACAAGGTGAAGATGGTCAACATGGGTTCCGACATGAACCAGCTGATGACCGGCCAGGCCGATGCCGTCACCGGCTGGGTCACGAACACCAATGCGCTGAAGGTGCTCGGCGACGAACGTGTCGACATGATGCTCTGGGATGCCGGCCTGCAGCTCTACGCCAACGTCTATTATACGACCGACGAACAGCTCGACAAACATTCCGACGTGCTGGTGCGCTTCACCAAGGCTGCCGCCAAAGGTTGGGGTTACGTCCGCGACCATCCGGAAGAAGCCGTCGGCATGCTGGTCGACGCCTACCCCAATCTCGACAAGGCCAGCGAGCTTGAAGCCGTCCACCCGGTCATCGATTTCTCCTTCGGCGATAGCACCAAGCAGACCGGCTGGGGCGCGATGAACAAGGACAATTGGGCAGCGCAGATCAAGGCTTACGCCGATCTTAAGCAGTTTGCGGGAGCAATACCGACCGTCGATGACGTCGCCACCATGGCGATCCTCGACGCGACGACCGATATCCGCAAGCAGATCGGATGAATGCCATGATGAGCGCCGCCACCATCAAGCAGCAGCCGCTACCGGTCGCCGAAACGGCAAGGCTTGCCGTTTCCATTCGCGATCTCGACATCCGCTTCGGCGACAAGGGCAACGAGTTCACCGCTCTGTCCAAGGTCTCCGTCGATATTCCCGAAGGTTCGTTCGTCACCATGCTCGGGCCGTCTGGCTGCGGCAAGTCGACCTTGCTGCGCTGCATCGCAGATCTCGTTGACATCAGCGACGGGTCGGTCTCCGTGTTCGGGCGACCACCCCGCCAGGCGCGCGAAGGCCGCGATTTTGCCTTCGTCTTCCAGGAGGCAACGCTTTTGCCATGGCGGAGCGTCATCGACAATGTCCGCCTGCCGCTCGAAGTCGGCAGGCACGACAAAAGCTCCTACGCCGATCCCATGGAACTGCTCGCCCTCGTCGGTCTCAAGGGTCGCGAAAATGCCCTGCCGCACGAATTGTCCGGCGGCATGCGCCAGCGTGTCGCCATCGCCCGTGCCCTGATAACCAAACCGCGCATCCTGCTGATGGACGAGCCCTTCGGCGCTCTTGATGAAATCACCCGAGACAAGCTCAATGAGGAACTGCTTCGCATCTGGCGCGAAACGGGCACGACCATCGTTTTCGTCACCCATTCCATTCCGGAGGCAGTCTTCCTCGGTCAGCACGTGCTGATGCTGCAGGCCCATCCCGGCCGGGTGAAGGAGTTCATGAGGGTCGACCTTCCCTATCCCCGCGCCCTTGCGATGCGCGACACGGTCGACTTCATCAAAGTGACCGCGCATCTGCGCGCGCTGCTGGAGGAATGCATATGAGCAACGCCGTGCACTCCGACATCGGCCACATCGCCAAGGCGCCGCGCAAGGTCGCCATCCTCGACGCAACCGTCGGCGTTTTCTCCTCGCACATGCCGGCGATCCTTGCGGCACTCGGCTGCATCGTGCTCTGGCAAGCGGTCATCTGGATCTTCAAGATCCCGACCTTCATGGCGCCGAGCCCGCTCGATGTTCTCTCCGCCTTTCGCGACAATGCCGCGACGCTGGCGCGAAACTTCCTGCCGACCGTGCTCGAGGCCGTTCTCGGTTTCGTCTTCGGCAATCTTGTCGCCATCCTGCTGGCGATCTGGTTCGTCCACAGCGCGACGGCCGAGAGGGCCTTCTATCCGATCGCCGTCTTCGTCAAGGCAATCCCGATCATCGCGCTTGCGCCGATCCTGGTCCTGATCTTCGGTAATGGCGTCGCTCCTAAGATCATCATTGCCGGCCTCATCTGCTTCTTCCCGACGCTGGTCAACATGGTGCAGGGCCTCCGCTCGGCCAGCCCCGCAATGCTCGACCTGATGCGGGTGCTTTCGGCCAGCAATTCGGAGATCCTCTGGAAGGTCCGCCTGCCAAGCTCGCTGCCATTCCTGTTCGCCGCACTGAAGATTGCCGCAACAAGCAGTGTCATGGGCGCGATCGTCGCGGAATGGATCGGCTCCAGCTTCGGGCTCGGCGCGCTCATCATCGAGGCGACCTACAATTTCCGCTCACCGCTGCTTTACGCGACGGTGGTCATTGCCGCGCTGCTGGCCGTGATCCTCTTCTTCATCGTCTCGGTCGCCGAGGCGAAGATGATCCGCTGGAAGCCGGCTGGCCAACACTAAAGCCTTAGAAAACATCGAGGGAACTCCAATGGAACAGGTTATTCACCAGCCTGCACGGGATATCCGTGTCGTCGATCGATCCGATGTCGTCGTGGTCGGCGGCGGCCCGGCAGGGATTGCCGCGGCCGTCTCGGCCGCACGCAACGGCGCCAGCGTCACGCTTCTCGAACGTTATCCCTATGTCGGCGGGCTTGCCGCCGGCGGCATGGTGCTCGTGCTCGACGACATGATCAACGAGCTCGAAATCACCGTGCGCGGCATCTGCATGGAGATGATCGAGCGCATGAAGCGCTGGGGACTCTGCGTGACCCCGAGCGATCGCGATCGCCTGATAGAATTCCGCGATACGCCGGAGGCCTGGCAGCGCTGGGCGCGCTGGGGACTCTTCGACTTCCACACCCAGTCGATGCCGCATCCGATCTGCTTTTCGGCCGCCTTCGATCCCGACGCCTTCAAGCGCGCCGCCTATGACATGATCAGTGAAGCGAAGATCAAGCTCAGGACCCATAGCTGGTTCTCCTCCGCGATCGTCGAGGGTGGCGCAATCAAGGGCGTGATCTGCCAGACCAAGGAAGGCATGCAGGCGATCCTCGGCGACGTCGTCATCGACACGACGGGCGATCTCGATGTCGCAGCAAGCGCGGGCGCTACCCATGTCGAATCCAACTTCATCCTGACGACGGTCTCGCGCTGGGGTGGCGTCGATACGGAAGCAGCGGAGCGTTTCGAACAGCAGGAGCCGGAAGCCTTCAAGGCGCTCGATCACGAAGCCAAGCGGCTGATCGGCGGTTGCTGGTCCTTCTGGTGGCTGAAGACGCCGCTGCCTGGCGTCGTCTGGCTGAACTGCCCGCATATGCCGACGCTGAGTGGTCTCAAGGTCGACGACCTGACCAAAGCGGAGATGGAAGGCCGCTTGCGGATCGCAAAGCTGCTCGATTTCGCGCGCGAAAAAATGCCCGGCTTCGAGAATGCCTATGTCGTCGATTTCGCGCCACAGACCGGCGTGCGCCAGACGCGGCTGTTGCAGGGAGATTATGTCGTGACGAAGGACGACGTCATGACCCGGCGGCATTTTGCCGACACGGTCTGCCGCGGCCGCGATTACTACACGCCCTACCGCGCCATGCTGCCGAAGGAGATCGACCAGCTGATCGTTGCCGGCCGGCACTATTCGGCAACACCACAGGCGCAGAAATCCAGCCGCGAGATCCCGCCCTGCATGGCAATGGGCGAAGCGGCAGGCGTCGCCGCAACGGTTGCTCTCAATGCCGGAACGACCGTTCGCAAGGCCGATATCCAGGCAATTCAGAAGCAGATGCGGGCACAGGGAGCCGATCCGGGCGATATCCCTTCAGAGAACGCGACATATTTGGAGGCTGCAGAATGACGACTTTGCCACTCGACGGAATCCGCGTGATCGATTTCACGCAGGTCATGCTCGGACCTTCCTGCACGCAGGTCCTGGCCGACTATGGCGCCGAAGTCATCAAGATCGAGAAGGTCAAGATCGGCGATCTCTCGCGCTGGTCACTCGGCTCCGATCCGGATGGGCTCAACAATCCGGTCTTCTGCTCGCTCAACCGAAACAAGAAGAGCCTAGCGTTGGATCTGAAGGATGCCAGCGCTCGCAAGACCGTGCAGGCGCTGCTTAAGATCGCTGATGTTGTCGTCAGCAACTTCCGGCCCGGTGTCATGGAACGCATGGGTTTTGGCTACGAGGATCTCAAGAAGATCAATCCGCGCCTGATCTATGCCGTCGGTACAGGCTTCGGGCTAATCGGCCCCTATCAGCATAAGGGCGGCCAGGACGTGCTGGCGCAAGCCGTCTCTGGCGTCATGCGCCGCAAGTCGGACAACAGCCACCCGACCTCGATCTATGCCACCCCGTTGGCTGATTATTCCGCCGGCATGCACCTCGTCCAGGGCATCCTGCTCGCCCTGCTGCAACGCGATAAGACCGGCGAAGGCCAACAGGTCGCCGTCAGCCTCTACAACTCCATGATCGCCATGCAGATGCAGGAGGGCACGACACATCTGATGCGGCAGAAGGACCTGAACTGGGGCGCCTTCCCGCTGACGGGTGTTTTCGAGACAACGGACAGCGCGATCGTCATGGTCGGCGCCTTCAAGCCGAACCCCTTGCGCAACATCTGCGAGGCGTTAGAGATCGAGGACCTCTCGCAATATCCGCACTACAAGGATTTCGATGCGCAGATGGCGCGGCGGCCGGAATTGCAGGCGATCTTCCGCGATAATTTCGCCAAGAACAGCACCGCGCACTGGATCGCGCGGCTGGAAGGCGTCGACATCCTCTGCGCGCCGGTGCGTTCGCTCCCCGAGGCGCTGAAGGACGAGCAGACGATCATCAACAAGATGATTCTCGAGGCAGGCGAAACTGCAGCCGGTCCGATCCGCCTGATCGGCTCGCCGATCGACATGTCGGCCGCGCCGGTCACTGTGCGAATTTCTCCACCGCAGCTCGGCCAGCACAATGACGAAATTCTAGCTTCGCTTTCCCAAGTGCGGGGAGATGCAGCATGAGCGTCTCCTTCACCGTAGGAGAACGCGTCGCCCGCGTCACGCTGGACCGGCCCGACCGGATGAACGCAGTCGATGCCGAGACGGAAGCCGAACTTGAGTCGATCTGGACGGAGATCGAGAAGCGCGACGATATCAGCTGCGTCGTTCTGACAGGCTCAGGCGAAAAGGCTTTTTGTGCAGGCGCCGACCTCAAGGGCGGCAGCGGTAGTTCCGGCGTCGATTACTGGACCATCGGCCGGGAAAACGGCTTCGGCGGCCTTGCGTTCCGTCGCTCGCTCGACGTGCCCGTCATCGCCCGCGTCAACGGCTACGCACTGGGCGGCGGCTTCGAGATGGTGCTCGGCTGCGATATCGTCATTGCGGTGGAGACGGCGCGCTTCGGCCTTCCGGAAGCCCGCGTCGGCCGCATGCCGCTCGATGGCGGTATGGTGCTCCTGCAACGCAAGATCCCGTTCAACCGCGCCATGGCCGTTATGCTGACGGGGCGGCAATTTAGCGCGAATGAGATGGCAAGCTATGGCGTCGTCAATGAAGTCGTATCGGCAGGAGAGCTGGATGCCGCCGTCGATCGCTGGGTCGCAGACATCGTCGCTTGCGCGCCGCTATCGCTCCGGGCCATCAAGCAGACGGTCAATCGTACCGCGCATTTGAGCCCGGCCGAGGCGCAGGCATTGCGGACGCCGGCACTCATCAAGGCGTTGAAGAGCGAGGACGCCATGGAAGGCGTGGCGGCTTTCCGCGAAAAGCGGCCGCCCGTTTGGCGCGGCAGGTAGGCATGGTATAGCTCCGAGATTGCCGAGGGCCATTCATGCATGCCAGCATCCTGAAATATTTCACAGAGGTCGCACGTTCCGGATCGATCCGCAAGGCATCGGAAGAGCTGCATGTCGCGACCTCCGCCGTCAGCCGCCAGATCAAGAAGTTGGAGGACGAGCTCGGCACGCCGCTGTTCGAGCGCTTCTCCGATGGGCTGCGGCTGACATCGGCCGGCGAAATCGTGCTGCGCCACGCAAAGGAGACGCTGCAGGACTTCGAGGTCATGAAGTCCAATCTCGGTGACCTTCAGGGAAAGAATACGGGCCGCGTCCACATTGCCGCCCTCGACAGTCTGCTCGTTACGTTTCTTCCTGATTTCATCAAGAGGTTTCATAGGCTGCATCCTGCGGTCGACTTTCGCGTCCGAGCCGGAGCCTACAACAATATTTTCCATTTCATGGCGGCTGGCGACATTGATATCGGCATCAGCTTTGACCTTGCGACCCCACATGACCTGAAGCTTGTGGGCTCAATCCGCACAGCTTTCATGGCCATGGTGGCTTCATCGCACCCATTGGCGCGGGCGAAATCGGTGACGTTGCCAGAATGCGCCCAATACAAGCTGCTTCTCGCGCTCGACAGTGAAGTCGTCAGTTCAGCGATAGCAGTCGAACTTGCAGGGCTCAATCGAGTAGGGCGAACGTTGGTCGCATCCAACAATCCAATCCTCCTCAAACCACTGATCATGTCGGGAGATGGCATTGGTTTTTTTACTCCGGTTGGCCTCTGGCCCGAAATCCAGACGGGCGAAATCGTTGCCATCCCGATCCGGGACTTCAAGCTCAGCACTGTCGATATCGGTATTTTCGTGCCGCGCGACCGGCATCTGACCCATGCCAGCCAGGCGGTCATTGATCTGCTCAACACCGAGCTGCGCAGGTTCGGCGAGGATTTGAGAGCCATCGTCAGCAGATGAGAAAAGCATGAAGAAGATTCGCCTGTTAAAATGTCCCGGCTATGTCCCGGCCACGCGCGTCGACAGATTGACAGACCTACCATTGCAATTCGACGCCATGGTTGCGCAACCCGGCGACCTCGTCCTCCCCTCGCCCGTTAATGCTCACGACCATGGCTACGGCATCCGCACTCTTGATTTCGGCGCGGTCGACGACGCGCTTGAGGTGTGGATACCGGGCTTGAGGCTGCGGCCGCGCACCGATCCCTATCTCGAGGCGCTTGTCGCATTCGGTCGGCTGGCCAAAACCGGAGTCGGCGCGACGATGCACTGCCATAACTCTCTCAACATCGATCGTCTGGTCGATGAGGCGAGCGCTGTCATGCGGGCCGCAGGCGATGTCGGCATTCGGCTTGGCCTCTCCTGCCCACTACTCGATCACGATGCCTGGGCCTATGATGGCGGGCCGCGGCGATTGCGCCCGTTTCTCTCCGAAGGCGATTGGGAGGCGCTCGCCGGCACGATTCCGAACTATGCGCCCATTCACGCACAGCTTGATGCCGTCGAGACTATCGCCGCCGCCAATACCAATCTGCTCGTCGATGTGCAGTATGGTCCGATCGGGCCACAATGGTGTTCGAACGCACTTCTGGAAGCGATTGCCGAAGCTTCCTCGCGCCATGATCGACGTATCCACATGCATCTGCTTGAGAGCCGGCGCCAACGCGCTTGGCTCGACCGCCGCTTTCCCGAAGGTGTCGTTACCTACCTCGACAAGATTGGCTTCCTCTCACCAAGGCTTGCCGTTGCTCATGGCGTTCAGTTGCGCCCCGATGAGCTGGAGCTGCTTGCCGATCGCGGCGTACAGGTCGTCAGCAATCCCACGGCCAATCTGCGGCTGCGCTCGGGCGTCGCGCCCATCGCATCGATGATCGGGCGCGGTGGCCCAGCCTTTGCAATCGGCCTTGATGGTACCGGATTGGACGACGATCAGGATCTCTGGCGCGAGATGCGGCTTCTCTATCTCTTGCACGGCGGGCGAGGCCTGACCCAACAGTTCACGGCGCAAATGCTCTTCGATGCGGCAATCAAGGTCGGCCGGCAGGTCATCAATGCGTCAGATGTGCAGGATTTCACCATCGTCGATTACCAGGCGCTGATTGCCGATGCACTGTTCGACGATGTTGATGAAGCGGAAGTCCTGCTGACTCGTATGAGTGCCAGATTTGCCAAAAAGCTGTTCGTTGCAGGTCGAGAGGTCATGCGCGACGGGAAACTAACGGGCATCGACTTCGATGCCGCGCTGTCGGAGCTGCTCGCCCACGCGAAAGCCGATTTGCCGAGGCTTGAAAGGCAACGCCCTCTCGTCAGTGCCTTGTCTGCGGCCACCCGAACTTATTATGCGACTTGGCCCGGCATCGACTGAAGCGGGTAAAAGCAGATCATGCTTTAACCAGTGCGCCAATCCGCAATGCATTGAGACCTTCGAGCCTCTTTGCGTCGGTGATCGGCAATTGTGGAAGCAGGACACGATTCCAGATCGCATTTCCGGTGCGTTTGCCGACGAGATATTTGACTGCCGGAATGAGGGGATTGGTGGCGATCGTCTGCCGGAAGCTGCGGACATGATCGAGGATGCCGGCATTGGCCTGGTCGTGCCACAGACGTTGCGACGAACGCGGGTCTATATTCACCGTTGCGGAGATACAGCCGGCATACCCATCGCGGCCGGCATCGGCAAGCGCCGTTTCGCTGCTCGGAAAGACACGAAAACCAGGAATCTTGGCGAGTTCCCGCGCATAGGCGAGGTTACCGGAGCTATCCTTCGCTCCATGAATTCGCTCGGGAAACGCTCGCGATAGCCGAGATGATAGAGCCGGCGAGAACTCGATGCCCGTCAATTGCGGGAAGTTATAGAGGTAAATCGGGACCGGCGTTTTAGCGGTCATTCTCACCAATTCGGCAAACCACGCAAAAAGACCATCCTCCTCGAGAGGTTTGTAATAATAAGGCGGCAGCACGAGCGCGGCCGCAAAGCCGAGATCGAAAGCCTTACGCGTCAGGGCAACCGTCGTTTCAAGGTCCGGCGTGCCCGTGCCGATCATAAGCCTGCTGCCATCCAATTCCCGTGCCGCCATTGTCATCAAGGCGCTGCGTTTGGTAGCACAAAGCGAGTTTGCTTCGCCGGTCGTCCCAAGAACATTTAGAAAGTCACAGCCATTGCTTAGGCACCAGCCCGCATGCTCAAGGAAGGCATCGCCGTCAATCTCGCCATGAACATTGATTGGTGTCGGCACGGCGGCGATCACGCCGGCAATCCGGGTTTGCGTCACGAGAAAGCTCCTGCCATTATCAAGATATTCGGGCTTCGGACGGGCGCTGATAGGCCGTGACGAAGGGGTGATCCAGGCTCGTAGTACGGCTCTTGTCCCAACCACCGGGCGCGCCCCAACCGGTGACGTCCTCAGCGAAAAAGTCGCGGTTGACGTCGCGCAGAAACAGCCTCTCGGCCGGCATTTCTTCATCCCACAGGATAGCGTCAACCGGACACACGGAAAGACAGAGCCCGCAATTGATGCACTCTTCCGGCTGGATATAGAACATCCGGCCGCCCTCATAGATGCAATCAACCGGACATGCGACGGTGCAAGCGCCATCCTTTGTATCGATACAAGGCTCGGTAATCACATAAGCCATGACGTTCGCCTTTCAACGCTCTCAGGGCGCTTCGCGCAAACTATGGCAAACAAGCGTGTTCTGAAGAAGCGCCGATTTTCGGCTCTTTCCTTGCCGAAACGGCAATGCTCGCCCGAGCGAGTGGGTTAGAAAGACAGACGGTGCGGGTCTTCATTGGCGCATCGGCGCCGGTCGGCATTGCCGTCGGCACTGTCACTGCGGCCCGCTCGCGTAAATCCGGTTTGCTTGGCCACCGCTCGCCTGCGGCTCGAAAACGGGTCCAGATATAACTGCGCCGCATAGGCAATCACCGAAAATTAAGGGTGACTGCGTCGGGTCCGGTGGGAATAGAGAGAGATTCCGTTGGAATCTGAAACTGTTACGCCGGCATATCCCACGGATTCACGAGGTTCACTCCCATGCCCTCGAAATCTTTGACGTTTCGCGTCACCAGTGTCATGCGCTTGGTGAAGGCTGCTGCTGCGATGTAAGCGTCATTGATCGGCCTGGGATTGGGTACATGCCATTTCGCTGCCTGAACAGCCGCCGCCTCGTCCAGGGGCAGGATACGGCCGGAAAATGTCCCGAGGACCGTGTTTTCCAGCCAGTTGCGCAGTACTTTCCCGGCGACGGCGTCATTGTGCTCCACCAGCCGCACGCCAATCTCCAGCTCATGCAGAACCACGGATGAAATGAAGGTTTCGGCCGGATCGACGGTTTCGTTCCAGACGGCAACATTGGGATCGGCCTTGCCATTTGCGACCTTGCGGAGTTCAGACACGACATTGGTATCAAGTAATAGCATCAGGACAGGTCAACCAGCATGGCATGTTCAGTGCGCTGCGGGAGCGGCAAGTCAACGTCTTCTGCTCCCGGTGCGGCCAGCATATCACCGAGCGTCCGCATTTTACCGGTAAGCCGCTTGTACTCATCAAATGACAAGAGGACATGCGCCGGCCGTCCCCTGTCAGTGATAATGACAGGGCCGTCCTTGGCGGCGCGCTTTGCGCGACCTAGATCGTGATTGAGTTCACGGCCTGAAAGCGTGGTGACGGTCATGGCAAACTCCAACGTTCGTAGCCCCGTTTGTGGTTACGTAACCACATTTAATTCACCGAAGTTAGAATTGCAAGAAGGAGTCACGGCCGCCGATCGTGCCGAGGTAAAACGAGCGAGGCGCGATCCGGAAATGATGGAGAGTATCAGAGAAATCAGCGCGAGCGCCAGCCGAAGGCAGGGATTTCGGAAATTCTCGGCGCGCGCGAGAGGAACAAGGGCTGCCGCAGGAGCTTCAACATAGTGGCCCGAAGGGGAAGCGGGACCGTTTGCCCCCGCACCTTGCGCTCCGTATTTCATGGGCGGGCGGGGCGTTCCGACGGGTTAGGCGCCGGGGCACCCCTCGCCCCTGTTCCGTGCCGCTTGGATAGCGGCCCGGGACAGGCAAGCGGCAGGATCGATATCCATCTGGCGAAGGCCTGACGTAGCCTCCGCCTCACAAGGGTACAAGTAGAAAAGCCTGAACTGATCAGTCCTTTCAGCATCAAATGACGGTAGCTTTGGTTCTGTCGGTTGCGCACGATCACGTCCGGACGCTGCGGGCGTAGCCGCAGCGCAGCGCCTTTCCCTTTTTGTTCGGCTCTCCGGAGCTTCGCGTTCCAGCTGCCCATGACATGGCCCGGAGTGTGCCACTCCTCGTGAAATCTCATAGCAAGGCTGTCACCGACCAGAAGGGTCGCGGGGATATGAGGAAGTGAAATTCGGATATACCCCATGTGAGCGCCGCGGCGATCGATGTCCACGGCGGTTACATGAAGGGAACGCTGGTAGTTGAAACCGGCGTCCCGTAGGGCGTCGGCCAGCGCCACGATCATTGCGCCGCTGCTAACGGCGGGCTCGTGTGCGATCATGAAGCCGCGTCTTACAATGGTCCCGCCAATCTCCTCCTTGCTGCCCACAAGCGTCAGCGCCATTACTCGGCAAGTGGCGTAGGGCGTGAAGAACTGTCCGCGCGCCTTGTTGTGCGGTTCGAGCCCATGGAATGCCGCCCCAAGGATATTCCTGAAGCCCGGAGTGCCCGCCTTGAGCGGATTCGAACCAGTAATTCCGAATAGCAAGAATGTGGACGCCCGACATCGCAGGCGATGAAGGACTGCCGGTGGCATCGGGTCAAGATCCGATATTTGTGCTTTGTTGCAATTCGGCGAGCAGAACTCGCTTGCCCGGTTATTACTCCGATATGAAATGGGTCAGCTTCGAAACGCTTCCTGAACATAATGCGCATCGGGAACTCGCCCCTAGAGTTGAAATGCCTGGCGAAGCGTTATTCTTTGCCCGCCGTCCTGTTCAAAATTTTCGGGATCTAGCCATTTGAGATACCCCTCGCGCAACGTTTCCCATTCAGAGTCGATGATTGAAAACCAAGCTGTGTCGCGATTCTCGCCTTTGACGATCATGTTCTGTCGAAATATGCCTTCAAATTTGTATCCAAATCGTTCGGCGGCCTTCCGAGACGGAGCATTTCGCGAATTGCAGCGCCACTGATAACGACGGTATCCCAGCTGAAAGACATAGTCCGCAAACAGAAAGAAAGCTTCTGTAGCGAGGCGCGTGCCGGCCATTCCTAGGCCCCATAAAATATGCCCGATCTCCGCACAACCGTGCGCGGTGCTAATATCCATCAAAGCTTGCCGCCCCACCACCCGGCCGGTAGCCTTATCAAGGACGACGAAAAAGAGTGGGTCGATAGATGCCGCCTTTTCTGCTAACCACCCCTGAAAGGCGTTCCTATCTTCCGGCACTTTGTCTGGAAGCCAGCGATGCAGCCGTTCAGCATCAGGCCCACAGACGGCCTCGAACAAATGGTCACCATGTTTGTCGGCATTCAGCGGCTCGAGACGCACATAGCGCCCATCGATAGCTACTCTTTCCGGAGCAGGCACACCATGCCAGTTTGTTAGGTCAGTCATTGTTTGAACCTCCAAACGCGGACCGGCTCTATCCACAAGCATTACGGCCGCACACTTTCGTTTTCTTCTTAAGATTGCGAGTAGCGTGCCGGCACTTGCTCTTGAACCGCATCCTCGAAGCGCCAGACACTGAAACGATCAGATCGACTTGAGGAATTTTGCATCTGCCGGACGGCTTGAATTGACCAATCACTCTCGGTAGCCCGGCTCCTGCCTGTCAAGAACTCGGCGAATGCTTTCGAGATGCATGCGCGCGCTTTCCGGATCGCCTTCCCGCATCTGGCGGGCGGTGGCCGTGGCTATGTCGGCGGATACCGCGAGCAGGCGGCGGCCGGTGCTCATGGCTTTTAGTTGTACCTCTGCCGCACGCTCCAGGTAGTAGAGGTCGTCCCATGCCTCGGCAATGTTCGGGGCGCAGACCATGACGCCGTGGTTCTTCATGAACAGGATGTCGTTATCGCCGAGCGTTGCAGCAATCCTGTCACCTTCGCGCTCGTCCAGTGCGAGACCATTGTAGTGCTCGTCGACACCGGTGCGGCCATAGAATTTCAGAGCCGTCTGACCGGCCCACACCAGCGGTTCGCCCTCGACCATGCTGAGCGCCGTGGCGTTCGGCATATGGGTATGGAAGGCGGCGCCGACGCGGGGCAGCATCTTGTGCAGGCGTGCGTGAATGAAGAAGGCGGTTGCCTCCGGCACGCCGTCACCGGCAACGACATTTCCTTCAAAATCACAGATCAGCAGCGATGAGGCCGTGGCTTCCTGAAAAGCCCAGCCCAGTCGGTTGACCAGGAAGAGGTCCGGATGCCCGGGCACAACGGCCGAGAAATGGTTGCAGATACCCTCTTCGAGCCCTAGCCTGGCCGCTGTGCGCAGACAGGCCGCGAGATCTCGCCGCGCATTCCAGATCTCCTCGGTGTCGAGCGAAGCGTTTCGCAGGATGGCCGGCCTTGCGCCGGCAATGTTCAATTCATGGGCCATCTGTGTTTTTCTCCGCATTACATCCAGCCGGCGGCCTTCAGCACGCCGGGCACATGATCGAGTGCGGCAACCACCGCGCCCGGTCGATAATCGTCGAGCGGCTTGCGGCCGGTTCCACGATCCACCCAAATCGTACGAAATCCGAGTTCGCGTGCCGCCGCAAGGTCGAGATGCGGGCTGGCGCAGACATGCACCAGATCATCGATCCCGGTCCCAAGACCGTCCCAGGCATGATGGAAGATCTGCGACGAGGGCTTGTAGGCGCCGGCCTGTTCAGCCGTAATAACTCGATCGATGTAGCCACCCAGCTGGGCGACATTGCCGGCAATGATGCCATCGTCGGTATTCGAGATGATCGCGAGGCGAAAGCCGGCACCCTTCAACCGACCAAGCGTCTCGACCACCTCGGGGAACGGCGGCATCCGGCTGATCGAGCTGGTCAGGATATCGGCGTCGCCAGGATCGAAGCGCAGGTCGAACTGAGCCATTGCCCGCTCGAGCGCCTTCGCACTCACCGTCTTGAACGACTGGTGCGGCCGCTTCTCCTCCAGCTGGTGCTCGTGGCGATCATAGACGCCGATGAAGGCTACGGGATCGATCGTGCCGCCCTTTCTAGACAGGATTCTATCAACGGCGGCCAGCAGCCCTTCATCCCATTGAATGAGAGTGCCATAGCAGTCGAAGGTCAGCCAGTTAGGGCGTTTTCCGTTAAAGGTCATGTCAGGGTATCTCCTTTACCACTTGATTTTGACAAGGATCACCTTCATTGAGAAATTAAATGTTCTAATGTCATAAAGTTGGTATTCGAATGAGCGATATCGTCGATCTTGACCTGTTACGGACCTTTATGGCTGTGGTTGATTGCGGCAGCTTCACCCGGGCCGGCGCACGCGTGCATCTGACACAATCGACCGTCAGCCAGCAGATCAAGAAACTGGAGGCGAATGTCGGCCATGTGCTGCTCGTACGCAACAAATCGACCGGCAGTGTACAGACCACCGAGCAAGGCGAGCTTCTACTCGGTTACGCACGCCGGTTGCTGGCCACGGCAGCCGAGGCGATGGACATCATGCGCAAGCCCATGGCACCGAAGACAGTGCGCCTCGGTGTCCCCGAAGATTTCGCCGGTCGACGGCTTATCGATCTGCTCTCCAGTTTCTCCGTTGCGTCGCCGCAGATCCGGCTCGACACGACGAGTGGCTGGAGCGTCGAGTTGCGCAGACTGCTCGATGCAGGCGAGATCGATCTAGCATTGATCAAGCGAGAGGCCGGCGACGGCGCCTGCCTGGCGAGCTGGAAAGAGGAGCTGGTCTGGGTTGGTGGCGGCAGCTGCAAGGTTGATCCCGATCCGGTGTCGCTTGCGGTCTTTCCGGTCGGCTGCATCTACCGCGAGCGCGCGATCCGCGCGATCGAAGCGCAGGGTCGCCGCTGGCGGATCGCCTACACAAGCCAGGGCCTGATGGGCGTTCAGGCGGCCGTCGCCTCCGGGCTGGGGGTCAGCCTGCTTCCGTCAAATGCGTTGCTACCGGAACACCGCAAGCTGTCGCCGGCGGATGGCTTCCGAGCTGAGCGTGGATCCGAAATGGCCCTGGTTAAGGGTCGCATGCGGCTTTCGAGGGAAGCCAAGCTCCTTGCAGAGTTTCTTTCCGAGCGACTTACCCCGGCGGCCGCAGAATTGGCATGAGGCGGACAGATTAAGCGGAGCTTCTTTGCTGTCCTTGGGCCAACGGATCTCGACATAGGCCGGGGCTGTCGTACCACTCCGGCCCCTCTTCCGCGCCTCGCGACGATCGTCCGAGGCGCGGACACGGGATGACCGGAGCTTGCCCCGGAAGTGGCAGGGCTGCTTGCAGCGTCGCTCGGGTTGTCCCGGATGTTCACGACGACCTCGAGCAGTTGGAGGCGGGCCTGACGCTCTACGACGCTTTCTATCGCTGGTGTCGCGACGCCGCCGGGGAAACCCACAACTGGCCGAACGCCGAGGCGGGCCAGCGATATGGCAACCGTGGAAAAGGAAGAAACCGCCGCGCGCGAAGCGGTCGAACACGGTCTGCCGTTCTCGGAGGCCTTGAAGGTCTGGGCGCAGATGGCCGCGCTGAGCTTCGGCGGACCTGCCGGCCAGATCACGGTCATGCATAGGATCATCGTCGAGGAGAAGCGTTGGATCGGCGAGGAACGCTTCCTCCATGTCCTGTTCTTCGGCCTGAAGTCTGCCGTTCTTGCCATCGTTCTCGGGGCGGTTCTCCGCATTGGCAGCCTGGCACCGCGGCAGATATGGCCGCTGGCACGGCGCGGCACACGTCTCCTCTCCGGGTTTCGCGCCATCCATAGAGGGGCGATGCTCCTCTTCTGAGGAGACGCGTCTACACAAGGGTTCCTCCTCCATCCGCAACCACTGATTGTCCAGTCGTATAGTCGCTCCGCAGAAACGAGAGGTAGGCTTCCGCTACGTCGGCAGGTCTTCCTACGCGGCCGACGGGGAGCTTTGCCGCAGTCTCGCGGAATATGTGCTCGCGCGCTTCCGAGGGGATGCCAGACCAAAGATCCGTGACGACCATGCCCGGGAGCACCGCGTTAACCCGGATCGGCGCTAGCTCGATCGCCAGTGCACGCGTCAGGGACTCGATCGCTCCGCAGATGCTCGCCGCGAAGGCAAACCCTGCGGGTGGGCGCCTGGCCGATGTTCCGCTTGTTAGAACAATTGATCCGCCGCTTCGGATGTACGGCCGGGCCGCCTGGATAGCGGCAACCGCGCCCCAATAGCGCAATTCGAAGAAACCGCGCGCGATCGTGAGATCGGTGTCGGCGACACGCGGACCAAACGGAAGCGGCTCCCCTGCCGTATAGACCAGATGATCGAATGCGCCAATTTCCTCAAAGAGCGCCCTTACGGCGTCGGTGGATCTGAGATCGACAGCTCTGCCCGTGGCCGTGCCTTGGGGTAGCCTGGCCACGGCGCCGGTGACACCCTTCTCCTGGCTGGAGACGATGACGACGCTGGCCCCTTCTCGCACGGCCTGCTCGGCCACGGCAAAGCCGATGCCTCGGGATCCACCGAGAACGACGACACGCTTTTCCTGCAACATCGATAAACTCCTTGATGAGATGCGCAGCAGGCCGATCTGAGCCTGCCGGTCGCCAAACACTTGATTGTCGGCCAATGATAGATCGCGCCTCTGCACGGTCGATAGCTGACAAGCCGGAAGAGTTTATCTATCGTCCAAATATGGACCCGCTTCTCGATCTCATCAACTTGCTTCGACCGCGCGCCACTCTCTGGGGAGGCATTGATGGCGTTGGGCGGTGGGGAGTTTCTTTCCGACCGAGAAACGACCTGCTGTTCTGCTGGCTCGAGCAAGGAGAATGTCTCTTGACGCAGCCGTCCCCCCTGCCGCCGATCCGGCTGGCCCCAAGCGATTTCCTTCTCATCCGCGCGACGGTTCCGTTCGCTCTCACCACGGACGCGGCCATCGAGCCGACGGACAGCGAGACGGTAACCGCGGCCACGAACGATCCGAGGATTAGAATAGGTTCAGGTGGCGGCCCGATCAGCACTTTGCACGCCGGCAAGTTTGTCTTTGACTCCGCCAACGAGGAGCTACTCGTCGAGTTGCTGCCATCGCTGGTCCACATCCCGGCAGGTCAGACATCATCGTCGCGCGTTCGCGCTCTGTTGACCATGAACGAGGACGAGTCCCGCTGTCCGAGACCGGGAGGAGATTACGTCGTGGGGCGATTGATGGAACTGGTTCTTGTGGAAATCCTGCGGTCCGGCGCTACCGGGGAGATCAGCCAGCAGCGCCGAGGGCTCGTGGCCGGTCTCCGCGATCCTGTGACGGCGCGCTCTCTCTCGGCCATGCATGCCGACATAGCACACGACTGGACGGTTTCCGCCTTGGCTCGTCTCTGTGGCGTATCACGATCCAAGTTCGCGACGCGATTTCGCAAAACAGTGGGGCTGGCGCCTATAGAATACCTTCAGCGTTGGCGCATCGCGCGCGCAAAGGATGAGCTGCGCCTTGGATCGAAGAGCGTTGGTGAGATTGCTCTAGCTGTGGGATTCCAATCTTCAAGCGCCTTCAGCACAGCCTTCACGCGAATTGTCGGATCTTCGCCGAGGCATTTTGCGAGCTCTTTGCGGGCCTAACGCAAACCGGCGCGGCTCGGTGAAGCGCGCTTGAGCGCCGTCGCCGCGGAGGGTGCCGTCAGACGATGGCTCCGCCGGCAGGACGCAGACCAGCATCGGGCGGCGCGGCCGGCCGAGATCGTCACGGCCAATGCCACGCAATCCGCCTTTGATGGCGTTTTCCTGCACCACGTTCCAGACCGTCCACAGATCGTCGGCGCGGTCGTCACGATCGCGGGGGAACCAGCAACTGTTCGGCCTTGGTGTCGTCGTTTCGCCTTCGCAAGGTTGACTAGTCCTGTGGAGCAACAAGGGTCGCTCCGCTTCGCCAAGAATGCGATAGGTGCTCTCGATGACCTTGTGCTGCACGTCACCGGAATGGCGTACCTTGATGGCATTGATGGTGCTGGTCTGAGGTCGGTGCTTCCGCCACGAAGGCAGGCTTCGTCACCCAGGCGCCTCTGGGAGAGGTTCGCGCGCATGAGGGAGATCGTGGACCACGCAGTGAGCATGTGGAGTTGAGCCAACTTCAGGGCCGATCGATCAGGCTTGAGCGAAGCAGAAACGACCGAAAGCCGAAGCAGCCACCGTTCGCGACTTTAGAGACCTCCTATAGGCTGGCACCTACCCCCGTAACGGCTAAGTGCGCCTATCCCGGATTGCCCAGCATTCCGCGTTGGATGCCTATCAAACAGGCACTCACTTCGAGTCTCCATCGGCCACGACGGGATGATCCCCTGAATTTCCAATGCGTTAGCTCATGGCACGCCAATTGCTTGGCATAGTGAGTTCAAAAAGGGATCTCAGGTGGGACCGTTTCTGCCGTTCTTGTGCATTGCCATCGGCTTCAGCTGGGCGGATTGCTCGTCGATCTTCGTCTCGGGGCCGGAGAAGTCGCGCATCCGCCTCGCGCTCGTGACGGTTTCGACCAGCATATTCCTCTGCGCGATCGGCTTGTCATTCGCCGATCACAGCCTCCTCGCCGGCACAGTACTGGTCGCTTGCGGCATGACGATTGCCCTCGCGCTCGGCAGAAATCTGTCCTCGTTCTGGTCCTTGTTAATATCTGTTGGAGGCTTCGCGATCTATCTGCATGGCGTCATCGATTGAAGGTGGCAATGCTTCATTCCGAACTGACAATTTTGGTCATCGACGAAAACGTCATCCGCGCCTCGATCATAGAGGAAGGGCTGCGCGAGGCCGGGCATGGCAAGGTCACCGTCATTCACGAAGTCAATGGTGTTGCCCGCATCATCGAGGCACTCAAGCCCGATGTGATCGTCATCGATATCGAGAATCCAAATCGCGACATGATGGAGCACCTATTTCAGTTGACCCGCACCGTCGGCCGGCCAATCGCGATGTTCGTCGACAGATCCGATACAGCGCAGATTGAGGCAGCCATGGACGCAGGTGTTTCGGCCTATGTCGTTGACGGATTGAAGAAGGAGCGTGTCAAATCCATCCTCGACATGGCGGTCAGCCGCTTCAACGCTTTCTCCCGCCTTCAAAGAGAGCTTGCCGAAGCAAAATCCGCTCTGGAGGAGCGCAAGATCGTCGAGCGCGCAAAGGGCATTCTGATGAAGATGCGCGGCCTGTCGGAGGAGGATGCCTTTGCACTCCTGCGTCAGACAGCCATGAACGAGAAGAAGAAGATCTCCGAAATCGCCCAGAGTGTGGTGACGGCCGCCGGGTTGCTGATGTGATCGCGACACGGGGAGAAAGCCCGAGGTAAGAAAAGATGACAATAATCGAACGCTCCAGTAGCAAGCTTGTCGCCCCCAAACGGGTCAGCGGCAGGGAGCAGAAGGTCCTGCGCGCCGGCTTTATTCCACTCGTCGATGCTTCGGTCCTGATCGCTGCGGCCGAATTCGGTTTTGCCGCCAGGGAGGGACTTGCACTCGAACTGGTCAAGGATGTCTCATGGGCCAATGTCCGCGACCGATTGGCCTTCCGCCAATTCGACATCGCACATATGCTGTCGCCGATGCCGGTGGCTTCGATGCTTGGCCTTGGCTCCAATCCTTCGTCGACGATCACCCCCTTCTCACTCGGCCTGGGTGGCAGCGCGATCACTCTTTCCGTCACGCTGTTCGATCGCATGCGCGATCATGCAGGGATTGCTGAACAGGCGAGCGCACTCGAAAACGCCAGGGCGTTGGCGGTCGTGCTTTCGCATGGGAAGGACCGTGGCGAGGCACCTCCGACGTTCGGAATGACCTATCCGTTCTCGTCTCATAATTACGAGTTCCGATATTGGCTAGCCGCCGGTGGTATCGACCCTGACCGGGACGTGAAGCTTGTCGTCGTTCCACCGCCTCTGACATCCGACGCACTTGCAGCCGGCGCTATCGACGGCTTCTGCGTCGGCGCTCCCTGGAACATGGTTGCGTCCGAGCGCGGCGTCGGGCGCATTGTCGCCGCCAAGCAGGACATATGGCCCTCCGCTCCGGAGAAAGTGATCGGAATGCGCCCGGAATGGGCCGAGAGTCATCCCGAAACGGTTTCACGCTTGATCGTTGCGCTTGATGCTGCCGCCCGCTGGTGCGACCGGTCGGAAAATCACGATGCGCTCGCCGAGGCGCTTGCCGATCCCCGCTACATCGCGGCGCCCGCCGCCATCATCCGCCGCGTGCTATCAGGCGAATTCAACCTGGATGCCAAGGGCAATCGGCGCTTGATCGACCGATATTTTTCCTTTCATGGTAACTTTGCCAATTATCCGCGCCCGAGCCAGGCTCTATGGATATTCAGCCAGATGATCCGCTGGGGCCAGGTTGCTCTATCCAAACAGAACATGAAAATCGCCGCCTCGGCCTATCGCCCGGATCTTTACAGGCTCGCACTCGGCGCCGGAGCGGGGCCGGACGAGGCCGATATCCGCATTGAGGGCGATAAGGAGGGCGATCGCTTCATGGACGGACATGTCTTCGATCCCGACGAAATGGCCGATTATGTCGGAGGATTTGCCGTGAAGGCAGCAAGCGCAGCACAGCTCTCGACGGACGACATTTAAGACGCGACAGCGTTCGCTGCATGCACAGAATTGGCGCAAGGCCTTCGATCGCAGAGCAGCAACCGCCTAAAACGTCAGCAATTGCCGCATCCACGCACAAAACCGGCAAACCTGGCCAAGTTCGAAATAACTCAGTATTTTCATAGAGCTACTCATCCCCTTAGAAAATGGCACGCGGATTGCTTAGTTAAGGCTGCCTCGATCAACGGCGATCCAGGCACGCAATGCGCTGATTACGCGCTCGCAAAGACATTGACGTCGCACGGTTCATGCCCCGGGACTCCCATTCCATCCCCGGCCGCATCGATCGAGCGGCGTTTTTTTATGTCCGAAATTCTTCCGTCGTGAGCCAACAAGGGGAAACTGCACGTGAAAGAGATCCTGACCAATGGTGTTACACGCCGAAACCTTTTGAAGACGTCTGCCGCCGCGGCTCTGATCGGTGCGGTCAGAGCCACCTTCCCTTCCGGCGCCTTTGCGGCCACGGGCGGAGCTGAAGTGACGGGCGTCAAGCTCGGCTACATTGCCCTCACCGACGCAGCGCCGTTGGTTATCGCCAAGGAAAAGGGCTTCTTCGAAAAACACGGCCTGCCCGATGTCGATGTCGCCAAGCAGGCGTCCTGGGGTGCGACGCGCGACAACCTCGTGCTTGGTGGGGCGGCAAACGGTATCGACGGCGCCCATATTCTCTCGCCGCTCCCCTACCTGATGCACACAGGCAAGGTAACGCAGAACAACCAGCCTGTGCCGATGGCGATCCTTGCACGCCTCAACTACGACAGCCAGGGCATTTCGGTTGCCAAGGAATATGCGGCAACGGGCGTCCAGCTTGATGCCTCCAAACTGAAGGCCGCCTTTGACGCGAAAAGAGCCGCGGGCAAGGAAATCAAGGCGGCCATGACCTTCCCCGGTGGCACGCATGATCTGTGGATGCGCTATTGGCTGGCCGCCGGCGGCATCGATCCCGACAAGGATGTCTCGACCATCGTCATCCCGCCGCCGCAGATGGTGGCGAACATGAAGGTCGGCAACATGGACGTCTTCTGTGTCGGCGAACCGTGGAACGAACAGCTCGTCAACCAGGGTATAGGCTTTACCGCCTGTACGACTGGCGAGATCTGGAAGGGCCACCCGGAGAAAGCTCTCGGCATGCGCGCCGACTGGATCGAAAAGAACCCGAAGGCGGCCAAAGCCCTGCTGATGGCCGTGATGGAAGCCCAGCAATGGTGCGACGGCACGGACAACAAGGAGGAGATGGCGGCCGTTCTCGGCAAACGGCAATGGTTTAACGTGCCGCCGAAGGACGTGCTCGGCCGTTTGAAGGGCGACATCAACTACGGCAACGGCCGCCTTGCCAAGGGCACAGATCTCTACATGAAGTTCTGGAAGGGTGGCGTGTCCTATCCATTCCAGAGCCACGATGCCTGGTTCATCACCGAAAATATCCGTTGGGGCAAGTTCGCGCCCAATACCGACATCAAGGCGCTAGTCGGGCAGGTAAACCGGCAGGATATCTGGCGAGATGCTGCCAAGGATCTCGGCGTTGCCGCCTCGGATGTTCCAGCATCGACCTCCCGCGGCAAGGAAATCTTCTTCGACGGCAAAGTCTTCGATCCAGAGAACCCCTCTGCCTATCTCAAAAGCCTCTCGATCAAGGTGGCATCATAATGTCGGCTCTCGCACGCAAACACACACCCGGACCGACGGCGCCTGAAGCGCTCAAGGGCCAAGTCGTTACCCTCTCAACTCGCCCCGCCCGCGGCATCGACATACGTCAAATCGGGCTTGCCATCCTGCGCAACATCCTGCCGCCTCTTGTGGTTCTGGTGCTTCTGCTCGGCACCTGGCAGCTGCTTTGCGCGCAGCCGGGTGCAAGCCTGCCGCCGCCATCGCAGGTCTGGCAGGAGAGTTATGACCTCATCATCAATCCGTTTTTTTATAATGGGCCGCAGGATATCGGGCTTGCCTGGCGCGTGCTCGTCTCGCTGCAACGCGTCGCCTATGGCTTCGGCCTTGCCGCTGTCGCCGGCGTATTGACGGGCGCGCTGATCGGACAATCGGTCTGGGCGATGCGTGGGCTCGATCCTATCTTCCAGGTGTTGCGCACCGTGCCGCCGCTTGCGTGGCTGCCACTCTCTCTCGCCGCCTTCCAGAATTCCAATCCCTCGGCGATCTTCGTGATCTTCATCACCTCCATCTGGCCCGTCATCATCAACACCGCGACCGGCGTTCGCAACATTCCGCAGGATTATCGCAACGTCGCCAAGGTCCTGCGTCTCAACCAGATCGAATTCTTCTTCCGCATCATGGTGCCGGCGGCCGCTCCCTACATCTTCACGGGTCTCCGCATCGGTGCCGGGCTTTCCTGGCTTGCGATCGTTGCTGCTGAAATGCTGACCGGCGGCGTCGGCATCGGCTTCTTCATCTGGGACGCGTGGAACTCGTCGCGCCTGCCCGACATCATCGTGGCGCTGGCCTATATCGGCATCACCGGCTTTGTCCTCGACCGTCTAGTCGCCGGCCTTGGCGCCGTCGTGACCCGCGGCACGACTGGCAATTGAGGAGAACAGGATGAACGCCTATCTGAAGCTCGATCATATCGACAAGTATTTCGATCGCGGCGGCCAGCGCGCCGAGGTGCTGAAGGGCATCGAACTCGTGATCGACAAGGGGGAGTTCGTGTCGATCATCGGCCATTCCGGCTGCGGCAAGTCGACCCTGCTCAATCTCATTGCCGGCCTTACCCGGGTCTCGGCCGGTGCGGTGCTCCTTGAAAATCGTGAGGTCAACGAACCCGGCCCGGATCGCGCCGTGGTGTTTCAGAACCATAGCTTGCTGCCGTGGCTCAGCGTCTACGAAAACGTCAATCTTGCCGTCTCGAAAGTGTTTCGCGGCACGAAGTCCAAGGCCGAGCGCCATGACTGGGTGATGCGGAACCTCGATCTCGTTCAGATGGCACATGCCAAGGACAAGCGTCCCGCGGAAATCTCCGGCGGTATGAAACAGCGCGTCGGCATCGCACGCGCACTTGCCATGCAGCCGAAGATCCTTTTGCTCGACGAACCCTTCGGGGCGCTGGATGCACTCACTCGCGCCCATCTGCAAGATGCGGTGATGGAAATCCACACCCGCCTCGGTAGCACGATGGTAATGATTACCCACGACGTCGATGAAGCCGTATTGCTCTCCGACCGCATCGTCATGATGACAAACGGCCCGGCCGCCCATATCGGCGATATCCTCGAAGTGCCGATCGCGCGGCCGCGCAACCGCATCGAGCTTGCGTCCGACAGAACCTACCTCAAATGCCGCGAGGCCGTGCTGAAGTTCCTCTACGAACGCCACCGCTTCGTTGAAGCCGCGGAGTGACACCATGACCCAGAAACTCGTCATCATCGGCAATGGCATGGCCCCAGGGCGTATGCTGGAGCACCTGCTGGAAAAAGCGCCGGATCTCTATCAGGTCACGATCTTCAATGCCGAACCGCGCGTCAATTATGACCGCATCATGCTGTCGCCGGTTCTCTCGGGCGAAAAGGACTTCGAGCAGATCATCATCCACGGCGACGGCTGGTACATCAAGCACGGCATCACGCTTTACAAGGGACACAAGATCGTCGCCATCGACCGGGTGGCAAAGACGGTCACCTCAGATCACGGCGTGACGGAGAGCTATGACAAGCTTGTCATAGCGACCGGCTCTGTCCCGTTCATCATTCCGGTTCCGGGCAAGGAGCTGCCTGGTGTCATCACCTATCGCGACCTCGACGACGTGCAGGCGATGCTGCTTGCGGCTCAGTCGCGCGAAAAGGCCGTTGTCATCGGCGGCGGCCTGCTCGGTCTCGAAGCCGCTGCCGGTCTCAGCCTGCGTGGTATGGATGTCACCGTTCTCCATGTGCAGCCGACGCTGATGGAACGTCAGCTTGATCCCGCTGCCGGCTATCTCCTGCAAAAGGCCGTCGAGGAGCGCGGCATCAAGGTCATCACCAAGGCCAACACCAAGGCGATCATCGGCGACGGCAAGGTCGAAGGGATCGAACTCGACGATGGACGCGTGATCCCTGCCACGCTCGTCGTCATGGCCGTCGGCATCCGTCCAAATGTCAGCCTTGCCAAGGAAGCCGGCATTGCCGTCAACCGCGGCATCGTTGTCGATGACGGCATGCAGACCTCGGATGGCTCAATCATGGCGCTGGGCGAATGCGCCGAGGTCGGCGGCATGGTCTATGGCCTCGTCGCCCCCCTCTACGAAATGGCGCGTGTGGCCGCCTCGCATTTGGCCGGTGACACGAGCGCCGCCTTCGTGCACTCGGACACGCCGACGAAACTGAAAGTGACCGGCATCGATCTGTTTTCGCTTGGCGACTTCGCCGATGGCGACGACCGCGAGGAGATCGTCCTGCGCGACGCGGCAGCCGGGGTCTACAAGCGCCTGGTCTTGAAGGACAACAAGATCATCGGCACCGTCCTTTACGGCGAGACGGCCGACGGCGCCTGGTTCAACGACCTGAAGAAGAAGGCGACCGATATCTCGCAGATGCGCGAAACCCTGATTTTCGGCCAGGCCTATCAGGGAGGGTCGCCGCTGGACCCTATGGCGGCCGTTGCAGCCTTGCCGGATGATGCTGAGATCTGCGGCTGCAACGGCGTCTGCAAGGGCAAGATCACCTCAACCATATCAGCCAAGGGCCTGACATCGCTCGACGATGTGCGCGCTCACACGAAGGCTTCGGCTTCCTGCGGCTCCTGCACCGGTCTCGTCGAACAACTGATGTCGATCACCCTTGGCGCTGCCTATAATCCCAAAGCCGTCCAGCCGATGTGCACCTGCACCGAACTCGGCCACGACGATGTCAGAAGACTGATAAAAGCCAAGAGGTTGAAGACCATTCCTGCCGTTATGCAGGAGCTTGAATGGAAGACTTCCTGCGGCTGCGCCAAGTGCCGCCCGGCTCTGAACTATTACCTCGTCTGCGATTGGCCGGACGAATATGCAGACGACTATCAGTCGAGGTTCATCAATGAACGCGTGCATGCCAACATCCAGAAGGACGGCACCTATTCCGTGGTGCCGCGAATGTGGGGCGGAGTTACCAGTTCGAACGAGCTGCGGGCGATTGCCGACGTCGTCGACAAGTTCGAGATCCCGATGGTGAAGGTGACCGGCGGCCAGCGCATCGACCTTCTCGGCGTGCAGAAGGAGGATCTACCCGCCGTCTGGGCCGATCTCGGCAAGGCCGGCTTCATCTCTGGGCAAGCCTATGCCAAGGGCCTGCGCACGGTAAAGACATGCGTCGGCTCGGACTGGTGCCGTTTCGGCACGCAGGATTCGACGGGCCTCGGCATCCGCATCGAGAAATTCATGTGGGGCTCGTGGACGCCGGCAAAACTCAAGATGGCCGTCTCCGGCTGTCCGCGAAATTGTGCCGAGGCGACCTGCAAGGACATCGGCGTCATCTGCGTCGACAGTGGCTTTGAAATCCATTTCGCCGGTGCTGCCGGCCTCGACATCAAGGGCACGGAAGTCCTGGGCCTCGTCAAGACAGAGGACGAGACGCTCGAACACATCGTGGCGTTGACGCAGATGTATCGCGAACAGGGCCGCTATCTCGAACGCATCTACAAATGGGCCAAGCGCATCGGTCTCGACGAGATCCGCCGCCAGATCATGCAGGATCATGAAAAGCGCAAGGCATATTACGAGCGCTTCGTCTTCAGCCAGAAGTTCGCACAGGTCGATCCCTGGTCGGAGCGCGTCTCCGGTAAGGACAAGCATGAGTTCAAACCGATGGCGACCGTCGGCTTCCCGCAGGCCGCCGAGTGAGGAGATGGATATGAACTGGATTGAAATTGGCGACATCTCCGACATCCCCCCTCGGGGCGCACGCTGCGTGAAAACCCCGCAGGGCAAGATCGCCGTGTTCCGGACCGCCGAAAACGAGGTCTTCGCCATCGAGGATCACTGCCCACACAAAGGCGGCCCGCTCTCCCAGGGCATCGTTCACGGCAAAGCCGTGACCTGCCCGCTGCACAACTGGGTGATCTCGCTCGAAACCGGCAAGGCGCTTGGAGCCGATGAGGGCGAGGTGCGGACCATTCCCGTCCGCAATGAGAACGGAGTGCTGTCGATCGCTCTCGAAAGCATGATGATGGCGGCGGAGTAGGTCATGTCCGTGTGTGTGGCGATATCCTCCTCTGTCCATTCGAGACATCTCCCCCTTAAGGGAGGAGATCGATTTGAGTTTGCTACGCCCCGTTTGGACAAGAAAGCGTCTATCGTTCTTGTCCAGTGGGTGGAGACCAGTGGCATGGCGAGCTCTCGATCCCTCCCCTTGAGGGGGAGATGTCAATGAAGCTGCGAGACGGGCGCGCAAACCATCAGCGACTAAGCATAAGCATCGGGGAGACCATGGGTGTCCATTGAAACCAAAACCACCTGCCCCTATTGCGGCGTCGGCTGCGGCGTCATCGTCAGGGTCGATGATGATGGCAAGGTTTCCGTCAAAGGCGATCCGGAGCATCCGGCCAATTTCGGCCGGCTCTGTTCCAAGGGCTCGGCGCTGGCCGAAACGATCGATCTCGATGGCCGTGTCCTCTATCCGGAAATCCACACCCAGCGTGCAAGCTGGAACGACGCGCTCGATCTCGTGGCCTCAAAGTTCCGCGAAGCCGTCGATGAGCATGGGCCGGACTCGGTCGCCTTCTATGTCTCCGGTCAATGCCTGACGGAAGACTATTATGTCGCCAACAAGCTGATGAAAGGCTTTATCGGCTCGGCCAACATCGACACGAATTCACGGCTTTGCATGGCCTCCTCCGTCGCTGGTCATCGCCGCGCCTTCGGTTCGGACACGGTGCCGGGCACTTACGAGGATCTCGAACTTGCTGACTTGATCGTCCTCGTTGGTTCGAACCTCGCATGGTGCCATCCGGTGCTCAACCAAAGGATTGAAGCGGCGAGACAAAGCCGGCCGGACATGAAAATTGTCACGATTGACCCGCGACGCTCGGTCAGCGCCGATCTCGCGGACATGCATTTGATGATCAAAAGCGACGGCGATGTTGCCCTCTTCAATGGGTTGTTTGCCCATCTCGCGGGAACGTCGGCTTTCGACCACGGCTACGTATTGGCGCATACGATCGGCTTTAACAGTGCGCTGGAAGCGGCACAAACCGGCAGCAGGTTGGATATCTCGGAGGAAACAGGTCTATCACCTGCCGAACTACATGCCTTTTATCGTCTGTTCGAAACGACGGAAAAGGTGGTGACTTGCTACAGCCAGGGCGTCAACCAATCCTCCACTGGCACGGACAAGGTCAACGCGATCATCAATTGTCATCTCGCCACCGGCCGCATCGGCCGGCCCGGCATGGGACCGTTCTCGCTGACCGGACAGCCGAACGCCATGGGCGGACGCGAAGTCGGTGGGCTCGCCAACATGCTGGCAGCGCATATGAATATTGAGGATGAAACCGCCCGCGACCGCGTGCAGCGCTTCTGGAACTCGCCAACCATTGCAGCAAGACCTGGTCTCAAGGCGGTCGACATGTTCGAGGCCGTGGCGGACGGGCGCATCAAGGCGCTGTGGATTATGGCGACCAACCCGGTCGTTTCGATGCCGGATGCCGACCGGGTGCGTGAAGCCATCCGCAACTGCCCTTTCGTCGTCGTTTCCGATATCCAAAAGAACACCGACACCGCCGCACTCGCCCATGTTCTATTGCCAGCCGCCGGCTGGGGTGAGAAGGACGGAACCGTCACCAACTCCGAGCGGCGCATTTCCCGCCAGCGCAATTTCCTGGATCCGCCCGGCGACGCTAAGCCCGACTGGTGGCATATGGCCGAAGTTGCCAAGCGGATGGGCTTCAACGGCTTCGAATACGACAGTCCCGCCAAGATCTTCGCCGAACACGCGGCTCTTTCTGGATTCGAAAATGACGGCATGCGCGACTTTGACATAGGCGCGAAAGCCGATATCTCACCTGAAGATTTCGAGACTATGTCACCGTTCCAATGGCCGCATCGCAACGGCACCCCCGAACGCGCCACGCGGTTCTTCGCCGATGGTGCATTCTACACGCCGGACCGCAAGGCCAGGTTCATCCCCGTGAAATCCGAGCGCGATGCTCGTACGAGCAAGGATACACCCTTCATTCTCAACACCGGCCGCATTCGCGACCAGTGGCATACGATGACGCGCACCGGCAAGGCGGCGCGGCTCTCATCGCATCTCGCCGAACCTTTCGCCGAAATCAACCCGGCGGACGCCGCGGAATTCGGTATCGACAAGGCAGGCTTGGTGCGGGTGGAAAATACCTTCGGTTCCGTGGTGCTGCGCGCATTGCTCACCGAGCGACAGCCACGCGGCGGCGTCTTCGTGCCGATGCATTGGAATGACGAATATTCGGCGAATGCGCGCGTGGCCGCTTTGCTAGCACCACGCACGGACCCCATCTCCGGCCAGCCTGCGCTTAAGAACATCGGCGTCAAGCTGCAGCCAGCCAAAATTGCGTATTACGGTTTCGCAGTCGCCGCCTCCCGCCCCGCACGATTTGAGGCGCCGTATTGGGCAATCGCGAAGACTGAGGCCGGCTGGCGAATGGAATTCGGCTTCGACAAGGAGCCTGACGATATCGAAACGTGGTGTCGCGATACGTTCGGACTTTTTGATCGTGGCGAGCATCTCGCCTATGTCGACAACCCGACGCGGCAGCAACGTCACGGCTTCTTCGATGGAGATCGACCGTTGCTCGTCTTTTACGCCGCACCCGAACCGGTCGCCGTATCGCGTGACTGGGCCGTCAAGCAACTCAGCACACCACTAGAAACTGCGCGGACGCGCTTTGCGGTGCTCGCCGGTCGGCCGGGTGCCGATCAGATGGATCCTGGCACAACCGTGTGCTCCTGTTTTTCGGTTGGCTTCAAGCAGATCGTAGGCGCCGTCGCGGGCGGTTGTCACACAGTCGAAGCTATCGGCAAACAGCTCAATGCCGGAACCAATTGCGGCTCTTGCCGCATGGAAATCAAAGGGATTATCGATGGTTGCCTCCGTCAAGCCGCGGAATGATCGGCAGGAGCGTATCGCTTCGCTCGCCTCACTGCCAGCGTTCTTCGACCTCAAAGGGAAATCCGTACTGGTCGCCGGCGGCAGCGACGGAGCGGCGTGGAAGGCCGAGCTTTTGGCCGCAGCGGGTGCTGAAGTCCATGTCTACTGTCCCATGGACGAGCTTTCCGGGGCTTTTCAGGAGACACTCGATCACTTTGTCCATCACGATACATTTTGGCGGGCGGCATATTTCAAGAGCTTTGCTTTGGCGATAGGCGACTGCAAAACCGAAGAGGAGGCGCGGTGCTTCCACGATCACGCCGTAGCTGCCGGAGTTCCCGTCAACGTCATCGACAAGCCGACGTTCTGTCAGTTCAAGTTCGGCTCGATCGTTAACCGCTCGCCGGTGGTGATTGGAATCTCGACCGACGGTGCAGCTCCTATCCTCGGCCAGGCTATCCGCCGGCGCATCGAAACGCTCCTCCCGCAGTCGCTTAAAGCCTGGGCTCTGCTCGCCCAGGCTATCCGCGCCCATGTGACGGACGCCCTGACGTCGGTTCAACGACGCAATTTCTGGGAACGTTTCGTCGATCGCGCCTTCGCCGGCGAGGAGCCCGACGCAGATGCAGTGCCAGCCCTGATCACAGAGGCCGACCGAATTCGTAGTAATGCTAACCCTGCCGGCCACGTGACGCTCGTAGGCGCCGGCCCAGGCGACGCCGAACTGTTGACTCTGAAGGCCGTGCGCGCCCTGCAAGCCGCAGACGTGATACTGTTCGACGATCTTGTTTCCGGGGAGGTGTTGGAACTTGCCCGCCGCGAGGCCAAGCGCATGCTGGTAGGCAAACGCGGCGGTCGCGAAAGCTGCAGGCAGGAGGATATCAACGCGACGATGTTGGCCTTCGCAAAGGCCGGCAAACGCGTCGTTCGCCTCAAGTCAGGCGACCCGATGATCTTCGGCCGTGCCGGCGAAGAGATTGCCCATCTCGATAGAGAGAACATCCCCGTCGACGTTATCCCTGGCATCACAGCAGCAAGCGCCATGGCCTCATGCCTCGGCATATCGCTTACGCACCGCGATCACGCCCAGTCCGTGCGCTTCATCACTGGCCACTCCCGCCATGGCAGACTGCCAGCTGATGTCGACTGGGCATCGGTCGCCGATCCGCATACGACAACCGTGTTCTACATGGCCGGGCGGACGGCCTCGCTCATTGCCGATCGGTTAATCGCCGGGGGTCTTCAACCGTCCACCCCTGCCGTCATCATGAGCGACGTCAGCCGCGCCACACAACGGCAATGGCACGGCAGCCTCGTGAATCTTGCTGTGGGCATGAAGGAGGTCGGTTACGAAAATCCTGTCCTGATCGCAGTGGGTAACGCCGTTTCGGCCCGCCAAAACACGACCGCAAATGCCTACGGGCTTGCGGAAAACCCCACGGGAGCTATAGGTGCGATCTCTCCGAAAAATTCGCGTCTGCTCAACGATCATTGGTCAGTGACCGCTTTCGGATGAGCTCCAAAATAAGGACGCCGCTCGAGTTCGGCAGATTTCAAGGAACTCCTGAGCCGCAACAAGTCCTTACGCGCGATTAGGCCAACAAGTTTGCCGGTCGATCGATCTACGATAGGGATTCGGCCGGTGTCTGCGGC
>Ga0209437_100342_pt1 | contig 55164 bp, 52 predicted proteins | sample AraplaL_Cvi_mTSA_FD_184266 | JGI IMG/M metagenome (GOLD analysis project Ga0209437, IMG submission 184266) | Arabidopsis root microbial communities from the University of North Carolina, USA - plate scrape CL_Cvi_mTSA (SPAdes) (version 2) | ecosystem: Host-associated > Plants > Roots > Endosphere...
CAGATGATGAAGCCGGGCGACGTCATCGACGCCGATCTGGCCGAACTCATCGCCGGCGAATTCGGCCACACGGTCAAGCGCGTTTCGGAATCCGACGTCGAACAGGGCATCTTCAACGTTGCCGACGAGGAAGGCGAACTGGTTTCCCGTCCGCCAGTCGTTACCATCATGGGCCACGTCGACCACGGCAAGACCTCGCTGCTTGACGCCATCCGTCATGCGAACGTGGTCGCCGGCGAAGCCGGTGGCATCACCCAGCATATCGGTGCCTATCAGGTCGAGCAGAACGGTCAGAAGATCACCTTCATCGACACCCCCGGCCACGCCGCCTTCACGGCGATGCGTGCTCGCGGCGCCCAGGCAACCGATATCGCGATCCTGGTCGTCGCAGCCGACGACAGCGTGATGCCGCAGACGATCGAATCGATCAACCACGCCAAGGCGGCGGGTGTTCCGATCATCGTGGCGATCAACAAGATCGACAAGCACGAAGCCAACCCGCAGAAGGTCCGCACGGAACTGCTGCAGCACGAAGTCTTCGTCGAATCGATGGGCGGTGAAGTGCTCGACGTGGAAGTCTCCGCGAAGAACCGAACCAACCTCGACAAGCTGCTCGAAGCCATCCTGCTGCAGGCGGAAATCCTTGACCTCAAGGCCAATCCGAACCGCACGGCCGAAGGCACCGTCATCGAAGCCCAGCTCGACCGCGGCCGCGGCTCCGTCGCCACCGTGCTCGTGCAGAAGGGTACGTTGCGTCCCGGCCAGATCGTCGTTGCCGGCGATCAGTGGGGCCGCGTTCGTGCGCTCGTCAACGACAAGGGTGAGCATGTGAAGGAAGCTGGCCCGGCCATGCCGGTCGAACTGCTCGGCCTTTCCGGCGCACCGCAAGCCGGCGACAAGTTCGCCGTCGTCGAAAGCGAAAGCCGCGCCCGCGAGATTTCGGAATATCGCCAGCGCCTCACCCGCGACAAGGCAGCTGCCCGCCTGTCCGGCCAGCGCGGTTCGCTCGAGCAGATGATGACCCAGCTTCAGACGGTGGGCGTGAAGGAATTCCCGCTGGTCATCAAGGGCGACGTGCAGGGCTCGATCGAAGCCATTGCCGGCGCTCTCGACAAGCTCGGCACCGACGAAGTTCGCGCCCGCATCGTCCATTCAGGCGCAGGCGGCATCACCGAGTCGGACGTCTCGCTGGCGGAAGCCTCCAATGCAGCGATCATCGGCTTCAACGTCCGCGCCAACGCGCAGGCACGTCAGTTCGCCGAGCGTCAGGGCATCGAAATCCGCTACTACAACATCATCTACGACCTGGTGGATGACGTGAAGGCGGCGATGTCGGGCCTGCTCTCTCCGGAGCGTCGCGAAACCTTCCTTGGCAATGCCGAAATCCTCGAGGTGTTCAACATCACGAAGGTCGGCAAGGTCGCAGGTTGCCGCGTCACCGAAGGCAAGGTCGAGCGCGGCGTCGGCGTCCGCCTCGTGCGCGACAACGTCGTCATTCACGAAGGCAAGCTCAAGACCCTCAAGCGCTTCAAGGACGAAGTGTCTGAGGTCAATGTCGGCCAGGAATGCGGCATGGCCTTCGAGAACTACGAAGACATCCGCGCCGGAGACACGATCGAGTGCTTCCGCGTCGAGCATATCACCCGTACGCTGTAAGCAATCCTCGATTTGCGAGATATCAAAACCGCCGGCCAAAACCGGCGGTTTTTTCTTGCCCGTTACGAACAACAGGGAGCCAGTCCGAATCCTTCGTCACCTATATCCCGGCACCTGCCTTTGCCAACCGGGGCGCTCAGGATGCCGCATTCTCAAGGATTCTCGGCTTCTGGCGGGCCGCAAAACCTGTCCAGCCTTGACCTTTGCGCCGGATCGAGTCATTTGACCCCCTTTATCGCGTCCAATGGGACGCTGCTAACGGAACAACCATGACCAAACCAACTTCCTCCGCGCCTTCGCAGCGCATGCTTCGCGTCGGCGAGCAGGTGCGCTCAGCGATCACGCAGGTTCTGCAGCGCGGCGAAGTGCGCGACGACCTGATCGAGCGCACCGTGATCTCCATTTCCGAAGTGCGCATGTCGCCCGATCTGAAGATCGCGACGGCCTTCGTGACGCCGCTCGGCGTTTCCGACCACGGCGCCGTCATCGAAGCGCTGAACCGCCATGCGAAATACATCCGCGGCCGCCTCGGCCCGCAGCTTCGCCAGATGAAGTACATGCCGGAAGTTCGCTTCCGCGACGATACGAGCTTCGACAATTACAAGAAGATCGACGCGCTTCTGCGCTCGCCCGAGGTCAGCCGCGATCTCGACGACGACAACGACCAAGATCAATAAAGAGACAGAGAATGTCCAAGCCACGCAAGCCCAAGGGCCGTCCGATTTCGGGCTGGCTCATCCTCGACAAGCCGATTGATTTTGGCTCGACCGAAGCCGTTTCCAAGATCAAGTGGCTGTTCAAGGCCCAGAAGGCCGGCCATGCCGGCACGCTCGATCCGCTCGCCTCCGGCATGTTGCCGATCGCGCTCGGCGACGCCACGAAGACGGTTCCCTACGTCATGGATGGCCGCAAGATCTATGAATTCACCGTGACCTGGGGCGAGGAACGCGCTTCCGACGACCTGGAGGGCGCTGTAACCGCCACCTCCGACAAGCGTCCGAGCGAAGAGGATATTCGCGCGCTGCTGCCGAAGTATACCGGCGTCATCAACCAGATTCCGCCGCAGTTCTCCGCCATCAAAATATCAGGCGAGCGCGCCTATGACCTCGCCCGTGAAGGCGAGACGGTCGAGATCCCCTCGCGCGAAGTCGAGATTTTCCGCCTGACGCTGCTCGCCTGCCCGGATGCCAACACGGCGCATTTCGAAGTCGAATGCGGCAAGGGCACCTATGTGCGCGCGCTCGCCCGCGATTTCGGCCGCGACCTCGGCTGCTACGGCCATATTTCCGGCCTGCGCCGCAGCTTCGTCGCGCCCTTTGCCGAGGAGGCGATGGTGCCGCTTGCCGATCTTGTGGCGCTGGAGGAGATCGAAGATGCGGACGAGCGGCTCGCAGCCCTCGATGCGCTGCTGATCGATACGGCGGAAGCGCTGTCTTCGCTGCCGCATCTCGTCATCAGCGACGACCAGGCGCACCGCCTGAAGATGGGCAACCCGATCCTGGTGCGCGGCCGCGATGCACCGGTTGCCGAGACCGAGGCCTATGCCACGTCCCGCGGCAAGCTGATCGCCATCGGCGAGATCGGCCAGGGCGAATTCCGCCCCAAGCGCGTGTTCGGCTGACCTCGATCAACCGGAAATAGCGGCTATTGCGGGCAATGGCGATGCGATATGTTCCCCGACGGGCCATCATGGCCCGTCCAAAGGGGGCAAACATGCGCAGAGTTGCATTCGGAATACTTGCATTCCTTTCCCTGTTCCTGACAGTTACGAACGCCGAATCCGCCGAGCGGTGGGCCGGGCTACCGCCATTTCCGCCAATGCCGCAGCCAAAGGCGAGCGGCATGGCCGATGTCGACGACATCAAGATGTATTATGCCGAATATGGCGCGGGCGACCCGATCCTCTTCATCCATGGCGGCCTTGGGAATGCCGACGTCTGGGGCGCTCAGGTCGCCGATTTCGCGAGAGATCATCTCGTCATCGTCGCCGACAGCCGCGGGCATGGCCGCTCGACGCGCAGCGAAAAACCCTTCGGCTACGATCTGATGACTTCGGACTATGTCGCGCTGCTCGACTATCTGAAGGTCGGCAAGGTGACGTTGGTCGGATGGTCTGACGGCGGCATCATCGGCATCGACATGGCGATGAAACATCCCGAAAAGTTGACGGGCGTGATCGCGCAAGCCGCCAATGTTACGACCGACGGCGTGAAGCCCGACGTCATGAGCAACAAGACTTTCAACGATTACATCAACGTCGCCGGCGAATATTACAAAAAACTATCGCCGACCCCGAACGAATATGAGGCTTTCGTCAACCAGATCTCGCAGATGTGGGCGACGCAGCCGGCATGGACCGCAGCCGACCTTGGAAAGATCACGGTGCCGGTGACGCTTGCCATAGGCGACCATGACGAAGCGGTGAAGCTTGACCATACCAAGATGATGGCGAAGGAGATCCCGGGCGCGAAGCTTGTCATTCTGAAGGATGCTAGCCATTTCGCCATGCTGCAGGATCCGGAAGGCTACGATGCCATGATCCGGGACGCCATGGCGGGGCGCTGAAAGGCGCTCAGGGAGAACCCTCTTTCAATTGGCGCTCAATTGGTTTATAGGCAGCGCCAGCATCAGGCATGCCTGATTGCATTCGCGGCCAATGCTGGACGACATCCCGGCGTTTGGCGACTTCAATCTCCTCTCATAGAAAGGACCATCCGATGTCGATCACTGCTGAGCGCAAGGCTGCGCTGATCAAGGAATACGCTACCGTCGAAGGCGACACCGGTTCTCCGGAAGTCCAGGTTGCGATCCTGACCGAGCGCATCAACAACCTCACGGAACACTTCAAGGACCACAAGAAGGACAACCACTCCCGTCGTGGCCTCCTGACGATGGTTTCCAGCCGGCGCTCGCTTCTTGACTACCTCAAGAAGAAGGACGAAGGCCGTTATACCAAGCTGATCACCAGCCTCGGTATCCGCCGCTAAGGGAATTTCCGGCGGGCGTTCACCTGAACGTCCGCCGGATGCTTATGAAGGGTATGAACCCTTGAGACCAGTTTCCCTCGCGCCTTATGCCGGTGCGACGCGAAACTGTCGGCAGGCCGGATGGGCCGGTGCTGCCAACAACAACCGTTGACCTGTCATGGGGCAGGATTGCCGGATGCTTTCAGCCGAAGCCTAGCGCTTCGGCCTGATTTCGAAAGCCTCTCGTTGTCTTGCCCGTGATGCGTCACACTTCGTGCGGTCGAAGATGTGCCCTGCCGAATTCGTCGGCGACGGCACCTTTTCCCGCATCATGCAAGGACAAGATATGTTCGATATCCATACCGTCGAAATCGAGTGGGCAGGCCGCCCGCTGAAGCTCGAAACCGGCAAGATCGCCCGTCAGGCTGACGGCGCCGTTGTCGCCACCTACGGCGAGACCGTGGTGCTTGCGACCGTCGTTTCCGCCAAGGCGCCGAAGCCGGGCCAGGACTTCTTCCCGCTCACCGTCAACTACCAGGAAAAGACCTACGCAGCCGGCAAGATCCCCGGCGGCTACTTCAAGCGCGAGGGTCGCCCGAGCGAAAACGAAACGCTCGTTTCGCGCCTGATCGACCGCCCGATCCGCCCGCTCTTCCCGGAAGGCTACAAGAACGACACCCAGGTCGTCGTCACGGTCATCCAGCATGACCTCGAAAACAATCCGGACATCCTGTCCATGGTTGCAACCTCGGCTGCCCTGACGCTCTCGGGCGTTCCCTTCATGGGCCCGGTCGGCGGCGCTCGCGTCGGCTACATCAACGGCGAATACGTGCTCAACCCGCATCTCGACGAGATGGACGAATCGAGCCTCGACCTCGTCGTCGCCGGGACGCAGGACGCCGTTCTGATGGTTGAATCCGAAGCCAAGGAACTGCCTGAGGACGTCATGCTCGGCGCCGTCATGTTCGGTCATCGCGGCTTCCAGCCTGTCATCGACGCGATCATCAAGCTCGCCGAAGTCGCCGCCAAGGAACCGCGCGACTTCCAGCCGGAAGATTATTCCGAGCTCGAGAAGGAAATGCTCGGCCTCGCCGAAGCCGAACTGCGCGACGCCTACAAGATCACGCAGAAGGCCGATCGCTACGCTGCCGTCGACGCCGTCAAGGCGAAGGTGAAGGCACACTTCCTGCCGGAAGAAGGCGAAGCCAAGTACACGGCCGAAGAAGTCGGCGCCATCTTCAAACACCTGCAGGCGAAGATCGTTCGCTGGAACATCCTCGACACGTCGAGCCGCATCGACGGTCGCGACCTGTCGACCGTTCGCCCGATCGTTTCGGAAGTCGGCCTGTTGCCGCGCACGCACGGTTCTGCGCTGTTTACCCGCGGTGAAACGCAGGCAATCGTCGTCGCTACGCTCGGCACCGGCGAAGACGAACAGTATGTCGACAGCCTGACCGGCATGTACAAGGAGCGCTTCCTGCTCCATTACAACTTCCCTCCCTACTCGGTTGGCGAAACCGGCCGCATGGGTTCCCCAGGTCGTCGCGAAATCGGTCACGGCAAGCTCGCATGGCGCGCTATCCGCCCGATGCTGCCGTCGGCGGAACAGTTCCCCTACACGCTGCGCGTCGTTTCCGAGATCACCGAGTCCAACGGCTCGTCCTCGATGGCAACGGTTTGCGGCACCTCGCTCGCCCTCATGGACGCCGGCGTGCCGCTGGCGAAGCCGGTTGCCGGCATTGCCATGGGTCTGATCCTGGAAGGCGATCGCTTCGCCGTTCTCTCCGACATTCTCGGTGACGAAGATCACCTCGGCGACATGGACTTCAAGGTCGCCGGCACCGCCGACGGCATCACCTCGCTGCAGATGGACATCAAGATCGCCGGCATTACCGAAGAGATCATGAAGGTCGCTCTCGGCCAGGCACAGGGCGGTCGTGCCCATATCCTCGGCGAAATGTCCAAGGCCATCACCGAGAGCCGTGGCCAGCTCGGCGAATTCGCACCGCGCATCGAAGTCATGAACATCCCGGTCGACAAGATCCGTGAAGTCATCGGCTCCGGCGGCAAGGTCATCCGCGAAATCGTCGAAAAGACCGGCGCGAAGATCAACATCGAGGACGACGGCACCGTCAAGATCGCTTCCTCTTCCGGCAAGGAAATCGAGGCGGCCCGCAAGTGGATCCACTCGATCGTCGCAGAGCCGGAAGTCGGCCAGATCTACGAAGGTACTGTTGTCAAGACCGCCGACTTCGGCGCCTTCGTCAATTTCTTCGGCGCCCGTGACGGCCTCGTCCACATCTCGCAGCTCGCTTCCGAGCGCGTTGCCAAGACGCAGGATGTCGTCAAGGAAGGCGACAAGGTCTGGGTCAAGCTGCTCGGCTTCGATGAGCGCGGCAAGGTTCGCCTGTCCATGAAGGTCGTCGATCAGGCCACCGGCCAGGAAATCGCCGCCGACAAGAAGAAGGACGACGCAGCCGAATAAGCTGCGCTTTCATCCAAGTTCCGGGGCGCGGGATCTTTTCCGCGCCCTTTTTATATTGAATGCCCGTTGGTTTGGCTGGATCGTGGAAGCTGCGTGCCTAGCCCCTCACCCTAGCCTCTCCCCGCACATGCGGGGCGAGGCTAGGGTGAGGGGCAAGCACGAGATACGATAAGGCCACAGATATCTGACGGTTCAAGTCCACCTTTCAAGACGAGACCATGCCCATGAGCCGCGATGCCCTGAAGACCCTGTTCCACCCCTTTGCCTCCGGCACCATCGACGCACCCGGCGAAGGCGAGCGGATCCTGTTTCTCGGCGCGGAGGCAGGCTTTGCGCTGCCGGAGGGCTTTGCCGCTGAGCTGTCCGCCGTCCAGGGCTTCCGCCCCTTCTTTCGCCAGTTGCAGGGGCAGCGGATCAACGTGACGCCGGAAATCGAAGGCGAAGGCTATGACGGCGCGCTGGTGCTCTGCGGCAAGCACAAGGGCGAGAATGAGGATCACATCGCCGAAGCGCTGACGCGCGTAAAGGAAGGCGGCCTCATCGTCGTTGCAGGCGGCAAGGAAGATGGCATCCAACCACTGCGCAAGCGCATCGAGGCCTTCGGTCTCGAAATCGAGCATATGCCGAAGTATCACGGCGTTGCCTTCTGGTTTGCCCGCCCTGCCGATATCAAGCTTTTGACGGCGCAGCTCGCGAAGCCGGCAACGCGCGTCGACGACAGCTTCACCACGGCGCCCGGCATGTTCTCCCATGACCGTATCGATGCCGGCTCCGAACTGCTCGCCTCGCGCCTGCCAACCGATTTTGCCGGCGATGCCGCCGATTTCGGCGCCGGCTGGGGTTACCTCTCCGTCGAACTGGCAATGAAGTCGCCGAGGATCGAGCGCATCGACCTCTACGAGGCCCATTACGGCGCTCTGGAGGCCGCACGCGCCAATCTGCTGTCACACTGCCCGAAAGTCGCCCAGCGCTTCTTCTGGCACGATCTGGCGAGCGAGCCAGTCAAGGACAAGTACGATCTGATCATCATGAACCCGCCCTTCCATGAGGGCCACGCCGCCGAGCCTTCGCTCGGCCAGGCGATGATCAAGACAGCCGCCTCGGCGTTGCGTGGCGGCGGCCGGCTCATGTTGGTCGCCAATCGCGGCCTGCCCTACGAGCCGGTGCTGGCCGAGAATTTCAAGGAATTCGGCGAGACCTGCCGCAACGCCCGCTACAAGGTGCTCTGGGCAAAGAAATAAGAAATGATGGCGGTCAGATGGCCGCCATTTTTTTGAGCGGGATCAGGAAGTTCGTTTCGCAGCTCTTGCGGCCCACTCGCGGCCCAGCACGGCGTAGACGCATTCATCGCCCCAGACACCATTGAAGCGATCGTTTTCGATCAAAAGGGCCTCGCGGCGCAGGCCAAGCCGTTCGACGACACCGACTGAGCCGGTATTTTTCACATCCAGCCGTGCAAAGATCCGATGAAAGCCGAATTTTTCGAAGCCAAGGGTAATCATGGCTTCCGCCGCCTCGGTAGCATAGCCCTTCTTGGCATAGGCCGGGTTGGAGGTATAGCCGAGCTCCGCTTGAAGTGCGGCCTTGTTTGCAAATGTCAGGCTGACGTCACCTACCAAAGCGCCATCCTCCCGCCGAATGACGGCGCACAGCAGCGTATCCCCATCTTCGGAGAAAGAGGAATTCAAACGGGCATCGAAACGCTCTCGCAATGCTTCCGGCGAAGGCGGATCGCGGTACAAGAAACGGTAGATTTCCCGCAGGGAACGGTAGGCGCTATAGGCTTCGAAATCCTGGGGCACGAAGCGGCGGAGGACGAGGCGATCAGTCGATGCCAAAAGTTCTGCGTCGTTTGACGTCATCGGGAATCCTCTGGAAGGATATCCGGAAATTCGATCCTCCCGGCCAAAACCGGGAGGACACGACTGAGATCGGAGCTTATTCCGCGTCGGCGCTCGACAGCGTTTCCAGCGTCGGCATAGAGGTGATGTTGTAGCCGGCATCGACAAAATGGATTTCGCCGGTCACGCCGGCCGAGAGATCCGACAGGAGATAGAGCGAGGACGAGCCGACCTGATCGATGGTGACGGACTTGCGCAGCGGCGCATTGCGCTGGTTCCACGACAGGATGGCTCGGGCGTCGGAAATGCCGGCGCCGGCGAGCGTCCTGATCGGGCCGGCGGAGACGGCGTTGACGCGAATGCCGCGCGGGCCGTAGTCGGCGGCAAGATAGCGCACGGAAGCCTCAAGGGCCGCCTTGGCGACGCCCATGACGTTGTAGTTCGGGATCACGCGCGTCGAACCGTTATAGGTCAGCGTCAGCATGCTGCCGCCTTCCGTCATCAGTTCGGCGGCACGCTTGGCGACCTCGGTGAAGGAGAAGCAGGAAATCACCATCGTGCGGGTGAAATTCTCCCGCGTGGTGTTGGCGTAGAGCCCCTTCAGCTCGTTCTTGTCGGAAAAGCCGATGGCATGGACGATGAAGTCCAGCTTGCCCCAGCGCTCCTTGATGGCGTCGAAGACGGCATCGACCGAAGCGAGATCCTCGACATCGCAAGGCAACAGGAAATCCGAGCCGACTTCGGCTGCCAGCGGCTTGACGCGCTTGCCGAGAGCTTCGCCCTGAAAGGTGAAAGCCAGTTCCGCGCCTTCGGCTGCCAGCGCCTTTGAAATACCCCAGGCAATCGAATGATTGTTTGCGACGCCCATGATGAGGCCGCGCTTACCCTGCATAATTCCCGTCATTGCCTTATCCGTTGTAGCGCTGGAATACGAGCGTGGCGTTGGTGCCGCCGAAGCCGAAGGAGTTCGAAAGAGCGATATCGAACTTGGCGTTGTCGATGCGCTTGCGCACGACCGGCACGCCTTCGAATTCCGGATCGAGTTCGGTGATATGGGCGCTTTCGCCAATAAAGCGCTCCTGCATCATCAGGATCGAATAGATCGATTCCTGAACGCCCGCTGCGCCGAGCGAATGGCCCGTCAGCGACTTGGTCGACTGGATCGGCGGGATCTTGTCACCGAAGACTTCGCGGATCGCGCCGATTTCCTTGCTGTCGCCCACCGGCGTCGAGGTGCCGTGGGTGTTGATGTAGTCGATATCGCCCTTCACCGTGGCAAGCGCCTGGCGCATGCAGCGTACAGCACCCTCGCCCGAGGGCGCGACCATATCGTAACCATCAGAGGTGGCGCCGTAGCCGATGATTTCGGCATAGATCTTGGCGCCGCGGGCCTTGGCATGCTCAAGCTCTTCCAGAACCAGCACGCCGGCGCCGCCAGCGATGACGAAACCGTCACGCTTGGCGTCGTAGGCGCGCGAGGCGGTTTCCGGATGGTTCTCGTTGAAATCGGAGGACATCGCGCCCATGGCGTCAAAGAGGTTCGACATGGTCCAATCGAGATCCTCGTGACCGCCGGCGAACATGACGTCCTGCTTGCCCCATTGGATCATTTCGGCGGCATTGCCGATGCAGTGCGCCGAAGTCGAGCAGGCCGACGAGATGGAATAGTTGACGCCGTGAATCTTGAACCAGGTCGCAAGCGTTGCCGAGGCGGTCGACGACATCGACTTCGGCACCGCGAAGGGGCCGATGCGCTTCGGGCTGTTGTTCTTACGGGTGATGTCGGCCGCCTCGATCAGCGTGCGGGTCGAGGGGCCGCCAGAGCCCATGATGATGCCGGTGCGCTCGTTGGTGATATCGCCTTCCTCGAGGCCGCTATCGGCGATCGCCTGCTTCATGGCGACGTGGTTCCACGCACCACCCTGCGATAGGAAGCGCATGGCGCGGCGATCCACCAGGTCGGTCGTATCGATCTTCGGCGCGCCCCAGACCTGGCACTTGAAGCCATGCTCGGCGAAATCAGGAGAGAAGGAAATACCGGATTTGGCGTCGCGCAGCGAGGCGGTCACTTCTTGAGCATTGTTTCCAATCGAAGAGACAATACCCAGACCCGTAACAACTACCCGTCTCATGTCGATGACCTTTTCTAAAACATCTGTCTTTATGGAGGCGGCGATGCCGCGGTTCAGGCAACCTTGTCCTTGGACAGGCCCACGCGCAGGTCCGTCGCCTGATAGATGGTCTCGCCATCGGCCTTCAGCCAGCCGTCGGCGGTGCCAAGGACGAGGCGGCCGCGCATGACGCGCTTGAAGTCGATGCCGTATTCGAGAAGCTTCGTGTCCGGACGAACCATGCCCTTGAACTTCACTTCGCCTGTCGAAAGCGCCATGCCGCGGCCGGGCTCGCCGAGCCAGCCGAGGAAGAAGCCGGTCAGCTGCCACATGCCGTCGAGGCCGAGGCAGCCCGGCATGATCGGGTTGCCGGCAAAATGGCAGGGAAAGTACCAATCATCGGGGCGCACGTCGTATTCGGCGCGGATATAGCCCTTATCGAAGGCCCCGCCCGTTTCGGAAATATCTGTAATGCGATGGACCATCAGCATCGGCGGCAAGGGAAGCTGTGCATTGCCCGGGCCGAACAGCTCGCCGCGGCCACAGGACAGGATTTCCTCATAATTGAAGCTGGATTGTCTCGTCGTCATAAAAATTCCGTTTCCCCCGCATGAATGCCGATGGATGTGAAGCTTTAGTGCAAGATGGACAGAAAATGAAGCGAAAGCATTGGACTCTCATTCATCCGTTCGATCGGAGGCACTAGCCGTTATGTGGTGGTCGCATACAGGAACGCCAGAGCCGCTACCAGAGCCAAATGCGGCAAAAGCCCGTTTTTTGCGGCTTTTGAGCACCTTCCCACCCCACGGAAACTATTGAAAGCAATCAAGGCAAAAGTTATATGGCTTAGTAAAGAATTATAGAGATCAGGAATCTGGAGTCCCTGGATGGCAGAACATGCCGAAATCGCGATCGAAACCAGGCTGCGTAATGTGGGCCTAAGGCCGACTAGGCAGCGGATCGCACTGGGAGACCTCCTTTTCGCCAAGGGCGACCGCCATCTGACCGTGGAAGAGCTTCACGAGGAAGCCGTTGCCGCCGGCGTTCCGGTTTCGCTTGCCACCGTCTACAACACGCTGCATCAATTTACCGAGGCAGGCCTGATCCGCGTGCTCGCCGTCGAAAGCACCAAGACCTATTTCGACACCAATGTCTCCGATCACCATCACTTTTTCGTGGAAGGCCACAACGAGGTGCTGGATATTCCGATCAGCAACCTGACGATCGACAATCTGCCCGAGCCGCCGCAGGGCATGGAAATCGCTCATGTTGACGTGGTGATCCGCCTGCGGCGCAAGCAGCAGCGCTGAAATAAGCGCCGCGTCAGCCCACCTGCGACAAGATTCTCCGTCACATCACATCGTCGGGATGTCGGCCTGGCTTATGGTGATAGGTCGGAAAGGTCCAGCCGAACCAGAGCGCGCCGCCGCGCACTGCAAAAGCCGCGATCACACCCAGCCCTGCTGAGGCATAAAGCGGCAGCATCGTTGCATTGGCGGCGGTGAAGACGCTGGCGCCGACGAGTGAAGCGGTCACATAGATTTCCGGACGCAGCAACACCGAAGGTTCGTTTGCCAAGAGATCACGTAAAATGCCGCCGAAGGTCGCCGTCAGCGCGCCGGTGACGATAGCGACGGTGGGCGAGCCCGTCGCCGCCATGCCCTTGGCTGCCCCCATCACGCAATAGGCCGACAGCCCCACCGCATCGAGCCAGATGAGCAGCCGATAGCGCGATTCGAAGAGATGCGCGGTGAAGAAGACCAGGACGCCGACCACGGCGCAGATGATGATATAGGTCGGGTTCAGCACCCAGAAGACCGGCACTCTGCCAAGGACGATATCGCGCAGCGTGCCGCCCCCGATGCCGGTGACGGCCGCCAGGAACAGGAAGCCGATCAGATCGAGCTGCTTGCGCGAGGCTGCGAGCGCGCCGGTTGCGGCAAAAAGGGCGACGCCGGCATAATCAAGAAATGAGAGAAGCGACATCGAAAACTCCAGCGGAACGCCCGCGATTTTTCCGAAATGAATCACGACGGCAAGGGCCGCGCAAGCAGGCGCGTGCAAAGATGTCGCAGCGGCTGCGGCTGTTATCGCGGCCGTAACGGCGCTTCGAAAAGGAATCCCCCGTGAAATCCCTGCTGATCTTAATCCTCAACCTCTTCGCTCTCGTGGTCATGCCCGCCGCGGCAGAGGCGCAGCAATCGATCCTGCAGGACCCCGTGGCCTTCGAGGAGGACCATTTCACCAAGAGCTGCGACAGCCAGGTGAGCTTCGGCGACAAATTCGCCACCCAGCAGGACATCAACAACGACAAGCTGATGGATATCGTCATCAATGAAGGTGAGATCACCTGCAAAGGCGAAAAGGGACCCTACTGCACGGACGAAGGCTGCCCCTACAATTTCTATGTCCAGGTGGCCGAAGGCGGTTACCTGATGATCGCCACGGCGAAGATCTACGGCTACGATTTCATCCAGCGCTTCGGCAACATGGTGTTGGTCATGAAGATGCATCCGCGCTTCTGCGACCGCAAGGATGGCGAAGCGGTCTGCGAAATCACCGTCAGGGTGCGCGGCACCAAATTCGTCACCATATCCCAGAAATAGGTTTTAAGGCGCGCGCATCGTTAGGCCTGGACACGCCGTTACGGTCCTGGATACAGGGCGGAGGTGCGGCCAGCAGCGTAATAGCCGACCAGACCGACCCATTCACGCAATCCGGTCGCCAGCAGTTGCGCATTGCGCGAGGGCTGTGTGAAATCGAAGCCGAGACTTTCCTTGCCGGTGCTGCGATAGTCGACCGGCCAGGGCACGACATTCATGCCCTGTTTGCGGAAAATGCCCATCGAGCGCGGCATGTGGAAGCCCGAAGTGATCAGCAGGCACTCCGAAAGCCCGTTCTGCGCCAGCAGCTCCTTCGTATTGACGGCATTCTCGAAGGTGGTGCGCGAGGTCTTGTCCTCGACCATGCGGCTTGTCGGAATGCCAAGCGCGGTGAAGAAACGCTCGGAAATCACGGCATCGCCCTCATAGGTGCCGCCGATCGAGCCGTCGCCGCCCGAGATCACGATGCGCGCCTGCGGGTATTTCTGCGCGAGACGCAGCGCTTCGATCAGGCGATCGCCGGCCGAATCGAGTTCGTAGCCGCCTCGGACCGTCGTCACCTCGTTCTGAGTGGCGCCGCCGAGAACGATCATGCATTTGAGATCGGCGGGATCGGCAGCCGGATGCGGAAAGCGCTCTTCGAGCGTTTGAACGACATAGGCGCCGGCCGTCGTATAAAGCGAGACGAACAGGATCAGCGCCGACAAGAGCGCCGAGGTGATGACGGTTGCTCGCCAGCGCAGCAGAGCGGCGATGAATGCCAACAGGACAAACAAGAAGGCCAGCGACAGCGGCTGACCGAAGATCCAGACAAGTTTCGAAAAAACGAACACGGCACATCCTTACGCTTGTCGGCAAAACGATTCGCTTTACTCCCTAGCAGATTTTTGTGCACTGCAATGTGGCTATTTCGCCCGCCGTGCCAGCGGCGGCGACGCCGCGAAGCGCTGATTGAAGCGGCGCTGCAGCGGACGGGGAATGAAAAGCGTCGACAGCGCCAGGACAAGCGCGACCATGGACACCAGCCAGAGCGCGTGCGCGCCAAAGGCGCCGGCCAGAAGCGCGCCGATGATGGCGCCTGATATCATGCCGCTCCAGGGCACGATCTGCACCGTCCAGAGAAAATCCCGATCCCCCAGCAGGAAACGACCAAGACCACGCCCGAAGCGCGACAGCGCCCCGGTAACATAGGTGAGGCCGATCGGCAGGCCTTCGATATGCTCGACGGTGGCATTGACCATACCCATGGCAAGAACCACCAGATAGAACTGCACGAGAACCAGCGACGGCTCCGCAAAGCCCGCGGCAGCGGCCAGAAGGATGCTGACGCAGGCAAGCACCACGAAAGCTCGCCGATCCGCGGCATGGGCAATGACGATGCCGAGCGCATTGCCGATGATGAATGTCAGGATGGCCGAGAACAGCACCGCCGCATGACCGAACTCGCCCATTCCGAGGGCAATCGCCGCCCGCGTCGTATTGCCGGTCATGAAGGACACGAAATTGCCTGTCAGCATTAGCCCGACGGCATCGGTCATGCCCGCCAGAAAGGCGATCGAGGCAACGAGCAGAAACCCCGTCACGGTACGGCGGGTCTTGATAAGACGACGGCGGCGCTGTCTGGTCATGGGCGATTCGGGGCGAGTTGCGGAGGATGTGATGTTAGCATGAAGTTGGGGGATGCGGAGGATTATAGCGCCCGTTTGCAACGGAGGGCGTCTCTCCAAGGCGCGGTTACAATCACTTTCTGGCAAAGGCGCGACCCGATCCGGATTTGAGATATTTTTCAAATGCGAACGCCTGCGCTTCATCGGAAAAGCCGATGTAAGTTTTGACCGACCACGGCGCATACTTCGATGTATGAGGCACTTCTCTGGCATTGTGCTTCGCCATCTATCTAAGGGAACTGCGGAAGAATATCGCCCGGATGTGGTCCGAGGGCGTGTCAGCCAGCGGGATAGGATATGAACTCGGCGTTTCCCGGCAGGTTGTTCAGTATCATGTCGGCTACTTGGTCCATGACGTAAGGGTGGCCAATCCGTTGACTTGTACGCGTCGAGCCAGATCGACCAAGAGACTGATTATAAAGGATAATGTTCGCAATCAGCAGGTGCAAAAAATCTATATATAGGACACCCTCAGGGCCACCGGCGGTTTACCTGCTCAGTTTGTTCAGTTCTCAGACACTCCTCATCTTCCGACCTACTTCAGTTTGACGATAGACCGGAACAGTGTCGAGAGTGGCTTGAACAGCCCTTGATCTGACGAGGACGGACGCCGGAAGGCGAACCGTCATATATGACAGCCTTCACTTCACCTTAGCAGTGCGGACAGGACACCTCTACCATTAGGTGTCTTTTGGCAGAGCGCCGCCCCTGTTCGTCTTACTCAAAAACTCCCACTAATTGAAAGGAGAGCGCCCTATGGCCTCATCTAATACCACTCCCATGCGCGTTGTCGTCCACACTGACGGGGCTTGCTGCGGCAATCCTGGCCCCGGTGGATGGGGCGCGATTGTCTGCTTCTGGAGCGGCGATGCGCTGACCGAACGTATCGAATTTTCGGACGCTGACCTCGCCACCACCAACAACAGGATGGAGTTGTCGGCAGTGCTTGCCGTCCTCCAATACATCCGTGGCCGCCCCGATGTCGACCGATCCACCCCCATCACCATCATCAGTGACAGCCGGTACGTCGTTGACGGTTTCACGCAATGGCTCCCAAACTGGGTGCGCAACGGCTGGCGAGCGTCGGACAAGAAGCCCGTCAAAAATCAGGACCTTTGGAAAGCCTTTGAATTCGCCACAGCGGGCCTGTCGCTCGCTTTCGAGTGGGTGAAGGGACATGCCCCGCGGGCAACCCGGATAACGAAGCTGCTGACGCCCTTGCGAGGGCCGCTATAGACCGCCTTCGCGCCGCCGCCTGATAGCACATGAACCGCGCCCGTCTCGGGGTAACACCTAACAGGGCCTCGCTTCGGCTTGGCCTTCTATTCTTTTGACACGGAGACATCGTAGGCAATGTTGTGCCTCCCCAGCTCAACAAAACGCTGGAGGATCTTCAGCGAGAGAGCATAGGTAAATGTCGCGATCTCGAATGGCATTGTGTTCGAGTGCTTGACGCCGTTGAAGCCGAACAGGTTTCGGCTATCAAAGGAATACGGAAGCGACACGTTGCCGTGAAATACCGCGTTACGGTATTTATAGAGTTCACGAAATTTACCCACAACGTGATCTTGGTTTTCATCTAGCAAAGCCCGCAACCGCAACTCCAAAGCCCCGCTGTTCGCTTTGTCTGAGGATGTCGAAAGCATCGCCTCAATTGCAGCCAAGGACCACATAAACACTACTAAGGGGTTTTGCGACGATCTGAAGCTCTGAGAGAGGTAGCTGAGACCCTTCATGAATTGGGACGTCGGTTCGCCCGCGATCTCTTTCGGCTTGGCCCACAGGAAGTCAAATACCGTTCTCGGTGATAGTCTCCGCAGTGCGACGTCGGACGCAAAAGTTGTACGGGGGCCAAGGCTCATTTTGAAGCCTTCGGAAGTCGCCTTGTCGCCCCCGTTGTGAGAGACAACACGGTGGATCGAGACCCCAAGGGGGTCCGCCAAATGCGCGGCCACCAATATCGAGTACGCCTTTAGCTCAAAATCCCGAACCAATTCGCCATGGAACATCACACCTTTCGAGCGGCGGATGATGTGTTCGATATCGATTTCTTTGAGGCGATCAGCCGCCGTGATTTTAGCAGCGATAAGCTCGCGAGCGCGCTCGGAATATGTGGCAACGAGCTTGCGATCCAAAGTGATTTGAAAGACGAGAACCTTGGAGATTTCGGTTATTGTGTCGATGTTTGGTGCGAGCTTGGTGAGACCTTCGCCGTTGCGTTCTTCAATCTTAATAACTGAATGGGGCGCGTGATCCATGGCGACCTGCCCACTCATGCTGATAATTGGACCCCAGTTGGATAGGGCCTCTTCGTTACCGAAAATCTTTCTCGACAACGCTATTAATTCGTACTTTTCGTTCAGCAACGGCTTCATCGTTTCAAGGCGGCTTAGTGATCAATAAAACTTGGTCGGAAATGTTGGTAGGAATTGGTCGGAGAGATTTGCGAAACGCATCCCTAAGCGATTGATATATCTATCAAATCTGTACGTCAGGGAAAATTGGTGGAGCTAAGCGGGATCGAACCGCTGACCTCTTGCATGCCATGCAAGCGCTCTCCCAGCTGAGCTATAGCCCCATCAAGATGGTGCCGTTTGACCGGCCCTGGGTCCCTTCCGAGCGCTTCGCCCGTCGGGGTGGCGGCTTATTACTTGTGGTTTTCACAGATAGCAAGCCGAAAAATTCGGCCCGGGAAATTTTTTCCTTCACCGGGCCGATCGTCTTTCAGATCAGACGTCGTCTTCGTCGCCGGTGACGCCGATGATGTCGCTCATGTCGTCATCATCTTCATCTTCGTCGGCTTCGAGGAAGGTATCGTCGTCATCGTCGCCGATTTCGACATCGTCATCGCCGATATCCGGAATGTCATCACCGCTTGCAGCCTCGTCGGCATCTTCGAGCGATACCAGCTCGACTTCCGTGTTTTCGGTATCGACTTCGGCCACTTCATCCTCTTCCGGAACTTCCTTGGAAGCGGAGGTTTCTTCGAAGAAGGACAAGGGCCAGGACTTGCCGGTATAGGGCGAGACCACCGGATCCCGGTTCAGGTCATAGAACTTCTTGCCGGTATCGGGATCGGTACGTTTTGTTCCAAGTTCCGCTTTCGCCACTGTCAAAGCCTCATGAATGGCCGAATGAAAATTCGGCAATGCCGGGGAAGCCGGCGTTTTAAGGGAAATATCAGCCGGTCCCCTTAATCGTTGCGGCCGTTTCTGTCAAAGCTAAAGTTCACGCCGCTTTGCATAGGGTTTTAGTATAGTGGTCGACAGGCCTTTGCCAAAGGGCTTTACGAAGCGGGAGGCCGTCGAGGAGATGCTCACCGGGAAAATGCAATGGCCCAGGCACCCTGAGCCATAGAGCGTGGAAAGATGCGCTGCCGGAATTCATCGCAACCCAGATGAAAGGCATCGCCGGCATCGAAATCGACATCGAGAGGATTGACGGCAAATGGAAGGTGAGCCAGAACCGGCCGCTGGCTGACCGACAGGGCGTCGCCGAGGGCGTTTCGGCGATCGATCGCACGGCGTTGGCGGAAATGGCCGGACTGGTGCGTCGCTACAGCAAACAACGAGAGACCGGTTAGGGACGGAAAAGACATGATCATCGCCATCGACGGACCAGCGGCCGCCGGCAAGGGAACTCTGGCACGCCGGATCGCCGAAGCCTATGGCTATCATCATCTCGACACTGGCCTCACCTATCGTGCCACGGCCAAGGCGCTGCTCGATGCCGGGCTGCCGCTCAACGACGAAGCGATTGCCGAAGGCATGGCGCGCAAGGTCGATCTCGCCGGGCTCGACCGGGCCCTTCTGTCCCGACATGAGATCGGCGAGGCCGCCTCGAAGATCGCAGTCATGCCGACCGTGCGCACCGCATTGCGCGAGATGCAGCAAAAATTTGCGCAGAAGGAGCCCGGCGCCGTGCTCGACGGCCGCGATATCGGCACTGTCGTCTGCCCGGGCGCACCGGTAAAGCTCTATGTGACGGCCTCGGCCGAAGTGCGAGCGAAGCGGCGCTACGAGGAGATTGTCGAAGCCGGCGGCAGCGCCGATTACGACGCCATTTTCGAGGACGTGAAACGGCGCGACGAGCGCGATATGGGACGCACCGACAGCCCTTTGAAACCAGCTGAAGACGCGCACTTGCTAGATACCTCAGAAATGAGTATAGAAGCGGCGTTTCAGACGGCGAAATCGATCATCGACGCCGCTCTGAGCCGAAATGCCTGAAAATTTGAGCGGCCTTCGCGCGCCTCGCGCCGGAAACCGCCGATTTCAAGATAGCCTGACATTCCGTCCAAGCGCCGGATAGCTTCCCGAAGGGAGGCGGACTGGGGTCAGGCCTGTTCAACGCGAACCACCGGCGCATCAGTGTCCAGATTGCATGATCGGGACACGCCAGGAGATTTTATGTCTGTAACTTCCCCCTCTCGCGAAGATTTCGCGGCCCTTCTCGAAGAATCCTTTGCCAAGAACGATCTGGCTGAAGGCTATGTCACCAAGGGCATCATCACCGCCATCGAAAAGGATGTCGCCGTTGTAGACGTCGGCCTCAAGGTCGAAGGCCGCATCGCGCTGAAGGAATTCGGTGCACGCGCCAAGGACGGCACGCTCAAGGTTGGCGATGAAGTCGAAGTCTACGTCGAGCGTATCGAAAACGCGCTTGGCGAAGCCGTTCTGTCGCGCGAAAAGGCTCGCCGCGAAGAAAGCTGGATCAAGCTCGAAGTCAAGTTCGAAGCTGGCGAGCGCGTCGAAGGAGTCATCTTCAACCAGGTCAAGGGCGGCTTCACCGTCGATCTGGATGGCGCTATCGCCTTCCTGCCGCGTTCGCAGGTCGACATCCGTCCGATCCGCGACGTTACCCCGCTGATGCACAACCCGCAGCCCTTCGAAATCCTCAAGATGGACAAGCGTCGCGGCAACATCGTCGTTTCGCGTCGTACGGTTTTGGAAGAGTCCCGTGCCGAGCAGCGTTCTGAAATCGTTCAGAACCTCGAAGAAGGCCAGGTTGTTGACGGCGTCGTCAAGAACATCACCGATTACGGTGCGTTCGTCGACCTCGGCGGCATCGACGGCCTGCTGCACGTTACCGACATGGCATGGCGCCGTGTGAACCATCCGTCGGAAATCCTGTCCATCGGCCAGCAGGTCAAGGTACAGATCATCCGCATCAACCAGGAAACCCACCGCATCTCGCTCGGCATGAAGCAGCTCGAGAGCGATCCGTGGGATGGCATCCAGGCCAAGTATCCGGAAGGCAAGAAAATCTCCGGTACCGTCACGAACATCACCGACTACGGTGCGTTCGTCGAGCTGGAGCCGGGCATCGAAGGCCTCATCCACATCTCGGAAATGTCCTGGACCAAGAAAAACGTTCACCCCGGCAAGATCCTGTCCACGAGCCAGGAAGTCGAAGTCGTCGTTCTCGAAGTCGATCCGACCAAGCGTCGTATCTCTCTCGGCCTGAAGCAGACGCTGGAAAACCCGTGGGCAGCATTCGCCCGCAACCATCCGGCTGGCACCGAAGTCGAAGGCGAAGTCAAGAACAAGACCGAATTCGGCCTGTTCATCGGCCTCGACGGCGATGTGGACGGCATGGTTCACCTCTCCGACCTCGACTGGAACCGTCCGGGCGAGCAGGTCATCGAAGAGTACAACAAGGGTGACGTCGTCAAGGCTGTCGTTCTCGACGTCGACGTCGAGAAGGAACGCATCTCGCTCGGCATCAAGCAGCTCGGCAAGGACGCAGTCGGCGAAGCAGCAGCTTCCGGCGACCTGCGCAAGAATGCAGTCGTTTCCTGCGAAGTCATCGCAGTCAACGACGGCGGCATCGAAGTGAAGCTCGTCAACCACGAAGACATCACCTCGTTCATCCGCCGCGCCGATCTGTCGCGTGACCGTGACGAGCAGCGCCCGGAGCGTTTCTCGGTTGGTCAGATTGTCGACGCTCGCGTCACCAACTTCTCCAAGAAGGACCGCAAGATCATGCTGTCCATCAAGGCTCTGGAAATCGCGGAAGAGAAGGAAGCCGTTGCTCAGTTCGGTTCGTCCGACTCGGGCGCTTCGCTCGGCGACATCCTGGGTGCGGCTCTGAAGAACCGCAACGCCGAATAATCTTCGGTAGAAGCCTGGAAACAAAAGACCCGCCGGAGCGATCCGGCGGGTTTTTCTTTGTCCACCATGCGGTGCCCGTGCCGCCTGTCTGTTGCGAGCCGGCTATTCCCAGGCGACCATGCGCCGGTAGAAATCGAAGGCGTGGTCGTGCAGAGGGTCGCGCAGAGGCTGCGGCAAGGCAACGAGCTCCGGCCTGACGCTATCATCCCTCGCGGAGGCCGGGCCAGCTTCCGCTTCGTCAGATGCCTCGCCCTCTGACTTTGTCGATGCTTCCTCCGCATCGGCATGCTCTTCATCCTGAGCTTGCCGGCTCTCCTCGTCCTGAGCTTGTCCGCCCTCCTCATCGCCGACGGGATCGACGCGATTGAGCAATTTCGATTCGCTGTTCTTGGCGGGGGCGTCTGCCGGCAGATAATTCGCCACGACGAAGGGAACGCCGAGCGGCAGGGGTGCCGGCATTGCCGTCTGCTCCGCAGCCTCATACACCGCCATCGGCGTTACAGCCGACGTCTGCAACGTCGGCTTGCCGGAAGCGATGGCAAGAACGTCGGATGCCTCGGGTCCTTCCGCCAGTGACACCGGCATGGCCGCCGCCGCGATCGGACTCTTGAGGCCTTCATTGTCGGCCGGCGGCTGCGCGGATGAGGCTTGCGCGGCAGCATTGCCGGTCAGCGCCTGGGCGATGATCTTCTCGACGGAAGAGGAGGGATTGTTGATGATCTGAAGAAGATCGGAACTGGTCGCCATCGCGGGCGCGCTAATGACGACCTGCAAGCCCTGTTTGATGTCGGCTTCTATCTGCTGAATATCGCGCGGCACCGGCGGCGGCGCTAGCGGCGATCGGATCAGCGCGACTTCGGTCGGTAGTTCGGCTTCTGTGGCGATCGCCATCAGTAGCGCGCTCGCGGTCAAATCATCGACAAGAGAAGCGAGCACGGAAGGCTGGGCGGTGACGGCCGCAGGGGCAGCGGCACCGCTACTGGCAGGCGCGGCTTGCGGGGCGGCGACAGTAGCGTTTTGCGCAACCGTCTGTGTTTGAGCCGTCTGGGCAGCAGCCGGCGCGGATTGAGATTGTACGGGAATGCCCGATTGTGGCGTCGGCTGCGCCGCAGGTGCCGGCTGTGCAGCAGGCTGAGCCGGCAGTGGTGTGGCCGGCGCAGGCGTAGGGGTCCGCATAGCGGAGGCCGGTTCTTCTGCGGCAGTTGCAAGTACCGTCGCCTGGGCGGCCAGATCGGCCACCTTCTGCAGCGGAGCCGATGTCGGTCCCTGCGCAGCCGGCGTTTCCACTTTGCCGGCATTCTGCCCATAGGAATTGACGACCGCCTTCAGGACGGCGTCCGGCTCGGTGACCGACGCCTGCTCCAGGCTGAGAGCCAGCTGCACCGCCTGCGGGCTTTCCGGATCCTGCAACGCCGCTGCCAGAAGCGGCAAGGATACCGGCGTCCTCATCTGAGCATCCATTCGCTGCTGCGCGGCGGCGAGTTGCGGCGGCGTCAGACTGCGGATTGCGGCGGCAACACGTTGCGCATAGGCGGTATTGCTCTCGCCCGGCTCACGGGAAACATTCACCACCTTGCTGGCGGCATCGATGGCGGAAAGCAGGCTGTCGAGCATGCGTTCGCGGGCCGCGACCAGCAGCATGTTCAGCTTTCCCTCGACGCTGGCATTGACGGTACTCGACAGAACGGCGAGCGGCGTTGCCGTCGTCTGAAGCCCGGAGGTCTCGGCCGTCGCGACAATCGGCTTCTCAACGGACACACCCACAGCGGACACGGCACCAACGGGAAGCAACATGACATGCTCCTTTGTCTGGCAAGACGACGATGGAAGCGGGAAGCAGGTTCAATTGAGGTCCGCTCATGCGGCCTGTGGATTTCCTAGCGCCGGATGACCGAACTGACGAGGCGCGAACGCGCAGAACTGGAGATCATCCGCAAAATAGCAGTCGAATCCTTAACAGATCCCTAAATAAAAGGGCCAATGCCACTTCCGCGACACTGGCCCCTGGATTTCGCGCTGCAAGCGAAGCAATCAGCTATGCGCGAAGATATCCGCCTCTTCCCAGCCAAGGAGGTCGAGCTTGGCGCGCGTCGGCAGGAAGGCGAAACAGTCATCCGCATAGTCCATGCGGCCATCGCGCAGCAGGCGTTGCGTCAGCTTCTCGCGCAGCGCATGCAGATAAAGCACGTCGGAGGCGGCATATTCGAGCTGCGCCGGAGACAGCGTTTCCGCCGCCCAGTCGGACGATTGCTGCGCCTTGGAGATATCTACCTCGAGCATTTCCTTGAGATTGTCCTTCAGGCCGTGACGGTCGGTATAGGTACGGCAGAGGCGCGACGCGATCTTGGTACAGAAGACGGGTGTCGTGGTGACGCCGAAGGTGTGAAACAGCACCGCGATGTCGAAGCGACCATAGTGAAAGATCTTCTGATGCGTCGGGTCGGCCAGCATGGCGACGAGATTGGGGGCCTGCTTCTGGCCAGCCGCAATGCGGATGATGTCAGCCGTGCCGTCGCCGGGCGAAAGCTGCACGAGGCAAAGTCGGTCACGGCGTGGAACGAGCCCGAGAGTTTCGGTGTCGATGGCAATGGCGCCGGTGTAGCGGGCGGCATCCTCAGTGGAAATATCGCCTTCGTGATAACGGATGGTGGCAGCCATGAGATTCTCCCGGCTCTGTCGTTCTGAATTCGCTTTTCGTCCGTTCTATAGAACGGAGAGGATGAGAACCATACCGGCACCGCTCAAAATGTCGGCGGCGTATTGATCCAGAGCAATATGGTCTCACCATCATGACGGTTGCGCCAGGAATGATAGCGGCGGCTTTCGAAATAAAGGGAATCGCCGGGCAGAAGATCGAAGAACTGGTCGCTGTCGAGCACCAGCTCCAGGTGACCGACGAGAACATGGATGAACTCTTCTCCCTCGTGGCGATAGGCACCCTCGCTCGTCGCACCGGGTGCGAGTACGAAGCGATGGCAGTCCATCATCGTCCGTCCTTCGGCGAGAAGCTGGACAGTGACGCCCGGCGTCGTTGCCGGCCAGGCACGCCATTCGCCGGATCGGACGAGCGCGGAAGCATCCTCCCGCTCCTCGCCGGACAGGCGCGATACCGTCGTGCCATAATAATCAGCCAGATCATGCAGGGTCTTGAAGCTGACGCCTTGCGAGGTGCGTTCCAGGGTCGACAGCGTCGAGGAGGTCATGCCCATGTCGGCGGCGACCTGGTCCAGCGTTTTGCCGGCGGCATGGCGCAGCGACCGGAGCCTGCGGCCGATATCGGAGGAGGCCGGTTGCTCGCCATTTTCCAATCCGGCAGTCCCCTCCTCCGTCTCGAGCGCTTCGCGAATCGCTGCAGGATTGAGGCCACGTTCGGCGCGGAACCATGCAATACGCTTCAGTCGCGCCACATCCTCGGCGCTGAACTGGCGGTGTCCGGTCTCGGAGCGGGAGGGAACCACAAGGCCCTGGCTTTCCCATAGCCGCAGCGTGGAGGCCGACACGCCAGCAAGACGCGCCGCTTCCGCCACCTTATAGCGCACCGGATATCGCTCCTGCTCGACACTGCTCATTCGCCAAGATCCCTCATTGTCGTTTTTCGATCCGTTTAGCACGGATGAAGCGACTTAGCGCGCCTTAAAGGAAAGCGGCAACCTCCTGCCAGTCTTCGGCTCATTCTTGTCTCCCTCACAAAATCCCGCTTGAAATCCTACAGGAAAAATGTAGGAGTTTTGTAAATAACTTGCAGAACTTCTGCAAGATAATTCGAAAACACCTTGTGGGAGCCACTGCAATGACCCTGACCGAGCGGAAGAACGCCGCCATTTCTCGCGGCGTCGGCATGACGACGCAGATCTATGCCGACCGCGCCGAAAATGCGGAGATCTGGGACAAGGAAGGCAATCGCTATATCGATTTTGCTTCCGGCATTGCGGTGGTGAATACAGGCCATCGCCATGCCCGCGTGATTGCCGCCGTCAAGGAACAGCTCGACCGCTTTACGCATACCTGCCATCAGGTCGTACCCTATGAGAGCTATGTGCATCTGGCCGAGCGGCTGAACGCGATCGTTCCCGGCGATTTCGCCAAGAAGACGATCTTCGTGACGACTGGTGCCGAAGCGGTCGAAAATGCCGTCAAGATCGCCCGCGCCGCCACCGGCCGCTCCGCCATTATCGCCTTTGGCGGCGGCTTCCACGGCCGTACCTTCATGGGCATGGCGCTGACCGGCAAGGTCGCCCCCTATAAGATCGGCTTCGGCCCGATGCCGGGCGATGTTTTCCATGCACCCTTCCCGGTGCCGCTGCACGGCATCAGTGTCGAGCAGTCGCTGGCGACACTGAAGAAGCTGTTTGCCGCCGATGTCGATCCACAGCGTGTGGCCGCGATCATCCTCGAGCCCGTGCAGGGCGAAGGCGGCTTCTATCCCGCGCAGGCGGCCTTCATGAAGGCACTGCGCGAGATTTGCGACCAGCACGGCATTCTACTGATCGCCGACGAGGTGCAAACCGGCTTTGCGCGCACCGGCAGGATGTTTGCGATGGACCACCATGAGGTGGCCGCCGATCTCGTCACCATGGCAAAGAGTCTTGCCGGCGGCTTCCCGCTCGCCGCCGTCACCGGCCGAGCCGAAATCATGGATGCACCCGCTCCAGGCGGCCTCGGCGGCACCTATGGCGGCAATCCGCTCGGCATCGCCGCAGCCCATGCCGTGCTCGACGTCATCGCCGACGAGGGTCTGTGCGACCGCGCCAACCAGCTCGGCTCGCGCCTGAAACAGCGACTGGAATCGCTGCGCGACAAGGTGCCCGAAATCGCCGATATCCGCGGCCCCGGCTTCATGAATGCGGTTGAATTCAACGACGCGACGACGAAGCTGCCGAGCGCGGATTTCGCCAACAAGGTGCGGCTGATCGCGCTCGACAAGGGGCTGATTCTTTTGACCTGCGGCGTCTATGGCAACGTCATCCGCTTCCTGTCGCCGATCACTATTCAGGATGGCGTGTTCAGCGAAGCGCTCGATATCCTCGAGGCATCGCTATTGGAGGCAAGCGCCTCCCATTAACAGGCGCGCCAACGTATTTTCCTTTATTTGCCGGCGCGAACTGCCGGGCAAACCCTGTCGGAGTGCAGACCATGTCCTTTACGACCGCAATAACCAAGCACGTTCCCTTCTCCTCGCGCCTCCTGCGCGCTTCCGGCTATATCAATGGCGCATGGACGACCGGCGGGGCGACGAAGACATTCGATGTCATCAACCCCGCGACCGGCGAAGTGCTGGCCTCGCTGCCCGATATGGGTACTACCGAGACAACGGCTGCCATCGATGCTGCCTATGCCGCGCAGGTCGCCTGGGCTGCCCGTCCGGCCAAGGAACGAGCCGTGATCCTGCGCAAATGGTTCGATCTGATGGTTGCCAATGCCGACGAGCTGGCGGCGATCCTGACCGCCGAGATGGGCAAGCCGCTTCCTGAAGCCAGAGGCGAGATTCTCTACGCCGCTTCCTATGTCGAATGGTATGCGGAAGAGGCCAAGCGCATCTACGGCGAAACCATCCCCGCCCCCTCCAACGACAAGCGCATGGTCGTGATCAAGCAGCCGGTCGGCGTCGTCGGCACGATCACGCCCTGGAATTTCCCGGCGGCCATGATCGCCCGCAAGGTCGCGCCGGCGCTGGCTGTCGGCTGCACCGTGGTCTCGAAGCCTGCCGAACAGACGCCGCTGACGGCAATCGCGCTTGCCGTGCTTGCCGAGGAGGCAGGCATTCCCCCAGGGGTGCTCAACATCATCGTCGGCATCGATGGCCCAGCGATCGGCCGCGAGCTTTGCGGTAATGCGAAGGTGCGCAAGATCAGCTTCACGGGCTCGACGGAAGTCGGCCGCATCCTCATGCGCCAGTGCGCCGACCAGATCAAGAAGGTCAGCCTCGAGCTCGGCGGCAATGCGCCCTTCATCGTTTTCGACGACGCCGATCTCGATGCCGCCGTCGAAGGCGCCATGGCTTCGAAATATCGCAATGCCGGGCAGACCTGCGTCTGCGCCAACCGCATCTATGTGCAATCCAATGTCTATGACGCCTTTGCCGCCAAGCTCGCCGCCAAGGTGGCCGAGCTTTCTGTCGGTGACGGCTTCAAGCCAGGTGTAACTGTTGGGCCGCTGATCGACGAACAGGGTGTCGCCAAGGCTGAAGACCATGTTCGGGATGCCGTTTCGAAGGGCGCGCGCGTCGTGACGGGCGGCAAGCGCATCGAAGGCGCCGGCACCTTCTTTGCGCCAACGATCCTGACAGGCGTCGACCGTAGCATGAAGGTCGCACGCGAAGAAACGTTCGGTCCTGTTGCGCCGCTCTTCCGCTTCGACACCGTCGAGGATGTCATCGCCCAGGCAAACGATACGGAATTCGGCCTTGCCGCCTATTTCTTCGCCGGTGACTTGAAAAAGGTTTGGCGCGTGGCGGAAGCGCTGGAATACGGCATGGTCGGTATCAATACCGGCCTGATGTCAGCAGAAACGGCACCCTTCGGCGGTATCAAGCAATCCGGCCTCGGCCGTGAAGGCTCGCGCCATGGCGCCGATGACTATCTCGAAATGAAATATCTCTGCATCGGCAATTTGTAGCCGGCTATCAGGTTGAGGTGATATGAATGCGGCCCTGCCACAGGCGGGCCGCGCTCAGCCGGTCGGTGTAAAAGGCGCCGGTATCGAGATTGAGCCTGAGACCATTGACTTCGGCCCGTTGGACTGGCGTGTGGCCGTGGATGATCAACTTCGGCAGCGGCTGCGCGCTGTCGTAGAAACGCGAGCGGATGAAGACCAGGTCGTCGTCTTGCTGGTCGGCAATCGACCGGTCGGGATCGATGCCGGCATGAACGAACAGCGCCTTGGGCGTGTCCAGCAGGATCGGCAGGCTACGGAGGAAATTGACGTGATCGTCGGGCAGCCAGGTTCGAATGAACGTATCGAGCATCTTCCGCTTGGGATATAATTGCTGCAAACGAGGGATATCCACGCCATAGGAGGCGAGCGTCGCATCCCCGCCGAGCGCCACCCAATCCTCAAGCGATATCTCTCCGTCGACATAGGAAAGCATCTCCATCTCATGATTGCCAGTCAGGCAGATGCGGTCGAAACCGTTCGGCGGCGGCGCCATCAGCCGGCTGACGACCTGCGCCGAGGCAGGACCGCGATCGATGAAATCCCCCAGCATGATGATGAGCTTTCGGCCGGGAAGTCTCGCCGCGTCGGCAAAGATCTTGCGCTCCAGCGCGCTCAGGAGATCGTAACGCCCGTGGACATCGCCGATGACGTAGGTGGGCATGTCGAGGTGTTCGAGCCATTCCCGGCGTCGACGATGGCCGAAGCCATTGGTCATTTTTTCGCGTATCCTGGACGCCGCCATGAAACTGCCTTTCGAGCGCACACCCCGGAACGCCTCAACTGTGTCTGCAAAAAGAACTCAAAAGCGACGATTCTTTGCCAGAAAGGCGGAAATTATCGCTGGTGACGGTTCTGGCAGCAGGACCGAACCTGCAGCACCAACCCGCCTTGCGGCAAAGCGTCCCGAACGGCACCTTTATGCATGGAGAAAGTTGACAGTGCGTATCCGCAATCTTATCGCGCTACCCACGCTGGCGCGAGACCTTCCGCCGTCAACCCGGGAAACCCAGATGTTGGGGGCCTCGGCACGAGGGCTGCCGCCTCAAATTGGAACGTCCCATTCATGGCGACTGTAAACTTATCGTGAAGCCCTGATGGATACGACGACAGCGCTCCAACTCTGCCGCTTTCTGCATGATGCATCCCTGATGCTTCTATGGGGCGCATGCGCCTATCTCTCTCTCCTCGTACCAAGAGCACTTGCCGACACCGTTTGGCGCATGATTGCAAAACCGTTTGTGCTGATTGTCATGGTTGCGGCTTTAACGGCACTGGCCGCATTGCCGGTGACGACGGCGAATATCGGCAATGGCTGGAGCGATGCGCTCGATGCCGGCATGATCCATGAAGTGACTTTCGAAACCACGGTCGGGCTCGCCTGGCAGGCGCAGATGCTGGCGGCCATCGTGATGATTTGCGCCTTGCTGCCGCCACAGAACTGGCGCCGCCACAGGCTGGCCCTGGGCGCCGGCATTGGCCTTGCCTCTCTGTCATTGACTGGGCATGCCTCGATGCTGGAGGGATGGTTGCAGCAGGTGCAGCGGGCCAATGATATCCTGCACGTGCTTGCCGGCGGCGGCTGGCTGGGGGCGCTGGTGCCGCTGATCCCAATCCTCAAGCTTCTCGGCCGGCCGGAATGCAGGGCGGAAGCGCAAACGGCGTTGCGCAGGTTTTCCAATGCCGGTCACGTTGCAGTCGCACTGGTCATTCTCTCCGGCATCGTCAGCACGCTGCTGATCCTGAAACGCCTGCCGACGGACTGGTCTTCGCCGTATCAGAAGTTGCTTGCCATCAAGATCGCCCTGGTTGCCATCATGACGGTGCTGGCCATTATCAACCGCTACGTCTTCGTTCCCTGGATCGGCCGCAAGCCGGCCCGCGCACTGTTGGCCCTCCGGCTCGGAAGTATCTCCGAGATCGTGATCGGCATTATCGTCATCGCACTGGTTGCCGTCTTTGGCATGATGGAGCCAGTCTAGCCGCCGAGCGATTTCACGACCGACCGAACGGGCGCCGGATCTTGTGTCGTCGGCTTGTATTCCAGGCCCACCCTGCCGCGATAGCCTTGGGCGTACAGCCAATCCAGCCGTTCCGCCAGATCGATATGGCCGGTGCCGGGATCGTTGCGGCCGGGATGATCGGCAACATGGAGATGGACGATGCGGTCGATGCGATCGCCGACCACCTGCTGCGTGTCCTCGCCCATGACGGCTGAATGATAGAGATCGTAGACGATACCCACTTCCGGGCGGCCGACCTCGTCGACAATATCGAGGCCCTCAGCCGTCGAAGACAGGTAATAGCCGGCATGGTCTATCTTCGTGTTCAACGGCTCAAGGCCGAGCCGGACGCCGGACCCTTCGAGAATGTCAGCACCGACACGAAGGGTAGCGACGATGGCCGCGCGCTGCTCGGCGCGGGAAAATTCTGCCAGTTCATCGCCGGCCTGCGCGATCAGAACTGGCGCGCCGAGGCGCTGGGCGACAGCAACGGACTCCCGCAGCCCCTTGAGCCAGGCCTCTTTGTTTGCCGGATTCGTCAACGCGATCATAGGCTCCGCAACCATGCCAGACACCCCGATGCCGGTTTCGGCGACGGCAATTGCAATTGCGTCCAGATCCTTGTTCGTCCAGTGCCAGAACTCGACCGCATCGAGTCCCGCCGCCTGTGCAAGCCGGATACGATCGGCAAAAGCATCGCCATCGCGCGCAAACAACCACTCGATACAGGCCGAAAACTGTCGCATGAGATCCTCCTCCCTCGATTTGGTCAGGAGCAATTGCGCGAGATGATGCGCAATGGCAAGCCTCTCTAGCGATGATATTGCTGTGGCAGCCGCGGCATCGAAGGTTTGATGGCCTCTACCTTCACTGCTGAAAGCACGCGCATATCACGGCGGAAATCGGAAGGCGACATCCCGGCAATATGGCGGAAGGACTTGTTGAAAGCGCTGATCGAACCGAAGCCGCTATCCATGGCGACCTGCAGAACATTAGCACCGTCGCGCATCAGCATCGCCTGCGCCCGCGAAAGGCGCAGCAGGTTCACATATTTGGCCAGCGTCATACCGGTGGATTTCTTGAAAAGATTCATCGCGTATTTTGGATGCAGGTGGGCCGCCTTGGCGATGTCAACCGTATCGATGTCATGCAGGAAATTATCGGCGATGAAATCACACATGCGCGCCAGGCTGCGCGAAGATTGCGGATGAGCCTGGTCATTGGCCGCATTTCCAGTCTTTTCCGGAACCATGCGATAGGGCTCGAAAGCGATGCGCTCCAAACGCAGCAGGAGTTCCGCGACGGCATGTTCCGCCTTGGCGCCGTCGCCGGACATGACATAGCGGTGCCATCGGGCGAAGTTCTCGTCATCGGCGGCGTCGGTCGCCGAGCTTATCAATGCCTGCCCACGAATGAGACGGCCGGAGATATCAAGCGGCAGCCGCAAGCGGAAAAAATGCACGAGCGGCAGATGCGCGCCTGCATAGATCGAATCGTCGGACAGTTCGTCCAGCTGATGCGGCTGGCCGCCCCAGAAAAGACAGATCTCACCGGCTCGCAAAGTAAGCTCGTGATCGCCTATGCGGTAGTGCACGGTCCCGCGGACAATGTAATTGACTTCCACCTGTGCGTGCCAATGCGGCTTTGCCATCGGCAACGGCTGGTTATGAAACATCTGCAGGACGTTTGGGAGCCCTTCGACACTGCTCGCACCCGGCTGATAAACTGCCCGCTGACCCACCTTACTTTTCGCCAAGTCGATGTTCCCTTTTTAGGAGACAGAAGCGTACCGGCGGATAGTTTAAGCGTGTTCTACTGAGGACGGCAATTGAAAAGGGAGGATTTTCAATGCGTTTAAAACTTGCTGGAGCGACGGCACTTGCTGCCCTGCTTGCTTCCGGTTCTGCCTTTGCTGAGCAAACCACCATCACCGTATGGAGCTGGAACATCGCCGCGTCGGCGCTGAAATCGACGGTCGAGGGATTCAATAAGAAAAATCCTGACATCAAGGTCGAGGTTCAAGACATCGGCAACCCAGGGGTCTTCGACAAGATGCTGGCTGCCTGCGCTGCCGGCGGCGATGGGCTGCCCGACGTCATGTCGATCGAAAACCACAAGGCTTCGATCTTCTGGAACCGCTTTCCGGATTGCCTGACCGATCTCACGAAGCTCGGCTACAAGGATGAGCTGAAGAAGCAGTTCCCGGAATTCAAGCGCGCCGAGCTTGAGGTCGGCGATGCCGCCTATGCGATGCCGTGGGATTCCGGTCCGGTCACCATGTTCTATCGCCGCGACATGTATGAAAAAGCAGGCGTCGATCCGGCAACCATCAAGACTTGGGACGATTTCATTGCCGTCGGCAAGAAGATCTCCGCCGCCAATCCGGGCGTGATCATGACGCAGGCCGATCTCAACGGCGACACCGAATGGTTCCGCATGCTCGCCAATGAACAGGGCTGTGGGTATTTTTCAGGTGACAGCCAGAGCATCACCGTCAACCAGCCCGGCTGCGTCAAGGCACTGGAGAAGGTAAAGGAAATCAAGGACGCGGGCCTGATGAGCGCCGCGAACTGGAACGAGAAAATCCAGGCGAACACGGCAAGCAAGGTGGCGTCGCAGCTCTATGGCGGCTGGTATGAAGGCACTGTCCGCTCCACCTCACCGGATCTTGCCGGCAAATGGGGCGTCTACCCGATGCCGAGCATGACAGCCGACGGCCCGCACGCAGCCAATCTTGGCGGCTCGTCGCTCGCAATCGCCAGCGGATCCAAGCACAAGGAAGCCGCCTGGAAGTTTCTCGAATACACACTTGGCACCAATGAGGGCCAGGTGACCATGCTGAAATCCTTCGGCCTCGTGCCGTCGCTGCTGACGGCGGTCCAAGATCCTTTCGTCAATCAGCCGCAGCCCTATTGGGGCGGGCAAAAGGTCTGGGCCGATATTCTCGCCACCTTGCCGAAAATCAACCCGAGCCCAGGCACCCAGTATTTCAGTGATGCCGATGAGGTCATAAAGGCTGTCCAGACGAAATATCTCGCTGGCGGCTATCCGAATGGCAAGGCCGCGCTCGACGATGCAGCCCAGCAGATCGCTTCGGCGACAGGTCTGCCGCTCGCGAAATGAGTGACACTACCGGGCGTGCCTCCCAAGCCGCGCCCGGCATCCCCGCCGCCCTAGAATCAAAGAAGTAGCGCGTGACGTCGTCCGAAAACCGCCTGCACTTTTCGGCGTCACGCTCTAGGGGCGGCGGGGATGTGATGTCACGCATCATTTTCCTGCGCTAAAGGAGAAGGCTTTCATGCGGTTGCGAAACCGGAGCGCCTATGCGTTCCTTGCACCCTATCTTCTGGTATTCGCCGCTTTCTGGGTCTGGCCGATCATCGATTCGTTCCTGATATCGTTCCAGAATACCCGGGTTAATCCCTGGACCTTCAATCTGTCGCTCAATTGGGGGCGACTGTTCGGCGATCCGGCATTCTACAATGCGCTTGAAAATACGCTGATCATCCTGATCGTTCAGGTGCCAGTCATGATCACGCTCGCCACCGTCATGGCGGTGCTGCTGAATTCGCCGTTATTGAAGGCGCGTGGGATTTTTCGCTTTGCTTTCTTCGCGCCCGTCGTTGTCGGAGAAGTGGCTTATGCCGCCGTCTTCCGCCTGATGTTCAATGTCGACTTCGGCATCATCAACAAGCTGCTCGGCGGCGTGGGCATAGCGCCGGTGTCATGGTTTGCCGACTCGCATGCCGCAATGGTACTCATCGTTATCGCCGTCACCTGGCGCTGGGCGGGTTACAACGCCATCATCATCCTTTCCGGGCTGCAATCGATCCCGGAGGATGTCTACGAGGCCGCGACCCTCGACCGCGTCAGCCGCTTCAAGCAGTTCATCCACATCACCCTGCCACTCCTGAAGCCGATCATCCTCTTCTGCGTCGTCCTGTCCGTCATCGGCACCATGCAGCTCTTCACCGAACCATATCTGATCACCAATAGGGGGGGCCCCGGCGGCGGGACGGAAACGCTCGGCCTGCTGCTCTATCGCCAGGCTTTCCAGTCCACCAACTTCGGCTACGCCTCAGCGATCGCCTATACGATGGCGGTGCTTGCGGTGGCCATCTCTCTTCTCAATCTCTGGGTGGGGCGCGAACCGAAATGAAATCAAAGTCCAAATCCACTCTGATCCGCTCGATCGCCTTGCACGGCCTGCTGGCGCCGCTCGCCATCATCTGGCTGTTTCCGATCTGGATGATGTTCGTCTTCTCGACCATGCCCGATTACGGCATTTTCAGCCCCGGCATCGTCCTGACACCGTCGACTGGTTTCATGGACAACTTCCGAAACCTGCAGGCCGACACCAACTTCGTCGGCGCGATGACGATCTCTATCGTCGTTGCCGTCGTCTATACCTGCCTGTCTGTGCTGCTGACGTCGATGGCCGGATGGGCGCTGGCGCGCTACCAGTTCGCCGGTCGTTCGGGCGTCATCGGCATCATCCTCGGCACGATCACGCTGCCCTACTCCGTCGTCATCATCCCGCAATTTATCATGGTGGCGCGAGATTTCGGGCTGGCGAACACGTGGGTAGCGCTGATCGTGCCGCCGCTCTTCAACTCGCTCGGCGTCCTCTTCATGCGTCAGGCCTTCTCGATGATGCCGGGCGAACTCTTTGACGCCGCCCGCGTCGAGGGCGTCAAGGAATGGCAGATCTTCCTGCGCATCGCCCTGCCGCTGGCGCGGCCGACGATGGCAGCGCTCGCCATTATCCTGTTCCTGGCTTCCTGGAACAATTATCTCTGGCCGTTGCTCATCAACTCCCGGCCGGGAATGATGACCGCGCCCGTGGCGCTCGGAACGCTGATCGGCCTCACCAGGGTCTCCTGGGGCGGCATCATGGCCGGGGCCGTGATGCTGACGGCGCCGATCCTCATCATCTTCGTTCTCCTGCAACGCCACTTCATCGCCGGCATTGCCGCCGGCGCAATCAAATAATTCCGGGAGACCCGTATGGCTGAACTGTCTCTTACCAATATCGTCAAACGCTACGGTTCGCTGGAAATCATCCACGGCGCCAATCTCGAGGTGAAGGACGGCGAATTCGTCGTCTTCGTCGGGCCGTCCGGATGCGGCAAGTCCACGCTGCTGCGCATGATCGCCGGGCTGGAGGATATCTCCGGCGGTGAACTCAAGATCGGCGGCCGCGTTGTCAACGATGTGGAGCCGGCCGATCGCGGCATCGCCATGGTCTTCCAGTCTTATGCCCTGTATCCGCACCTGACCGTCGAACAGAACCTCAATTTCGGGCTGCGGATGAACGGCAATCCGAAGGCCGACACCGACCGTCGCGTCAAGCAGGCGGCCGAGATACTGCAGATCACGGAGCTCATGCAGCGCCGGCCGAAACAGCTCTCCGGCGGCCAGCGCCAGCGCGTCGCGATCGGCCGCGCCATCGTGCGTGAACCGCAGATCTTCCTGTTCGATGAGCCGCTCTCGAACCTCGACGCCGAACTGCGCGTGCAGATGCGCGTGGAAATCTCACGCCTTCACAAGAAGCTCGGCACCACGATGATCTACGTCACGCACGACCAGACGGAAGCGATGACGCTCGCCGACAAGATCGTCGTGCTGCGCGGCGGCAACATCGAGCAGGTCGGCGCGCCGCTTGATCTCTATGACGATCCGGCAAACCAGTTCGTAGCCGGATTCGTCGGCTCGCCGAAAATGAACTTCCTGCAGGCCGAGGTCGCGGATAGTCAGCAGGGCCGCATCGCCGTCGTGCTCAAGGGCCAGCGCGATATCCGTCTGGCCTTGCCGATCACATCCGCCAAGGTGGAGATCGGCCAGCCGGTGACGCTCGGCGTCCGCCCGGAACACTTTCTCGAGGCTGGGCGCGGCGATGTGGACATGACGGTTGACGTCGACGTCGCGGAGCATCTCGGCAATACCAGCTATATCTACGCCAATGTCGAAGGCGGCGAGCAAATCGTCATCGAGCGCGAGGAGTCCCGCAACACGGGCAATCGCGACAAACTCACCGTGGCGCTATCGGCCGCCAAGACATTCCTGTTCGACAGCGCCGGCAACCGATTGCGATAGGCGCTAGAGCCGGATGAATTTAGGTCGGGTCGATCTAAAATCTGAATCCGCTCTAGAATCAAAGAAGTAGAGCGTGATGTCGTCCGAAAATCGCATACACTTTTCGGCATCACGCTCCAGCCATCCTCCCAAGACAGCATGCAGATTTAGGAAAGGATCGTTCCATGACCACTGAGACACCAATCCGCTGGGGCATCATCGGCCCCGGCAGGATCGCACAGACTTTTGCCGATGGTATCGCCCATTCCCGCAGCGGCAAGCTGGTGGCCATCGCCAGCCGCAATCCGGACAAGCCGGGCCTGGGCGACGGTTTCCCGGGCGCGCGCATCGTCAACGGCTACGAAGCGCTGCTCGCTGACAAGGAGATCGACGCCGTCTACATCGCCACGCCGCATACCGGCCATGCCGAATGGGCGATCAAGGCTATCCGTGCCGGCAAGCATGTGCTTGTCGAAAAGCCGATCGCGCTTTCCGCCTTTGATGCGGAAGCCATCTACTACGAGGCCAAGAAAGCCGGTGTCTTCGCCGGCGAAGCCTTCATGTATCGCGTCCACCCGCAGACGGCGAAGCTGATCGAGCTCGTCAAGAGCGGTGTGATCGGCGATCTACGCATCATCCGCACCTCCTTCGGCTTCAATATGGGCAAGGTCAATCCGGAACACCGGCTGTTTGCCAATGACATGGCTGGCGGTGGTATTCTCGACGTCGGCGGCTATCCGGTGTCGATGGCCCGCCTGATCGCCGGCGCGGTCGACGGCAAGCCGTTCCTCGATCCCGAAAAGGTATCGGGCGTCGGCCATCTCGGCCAGACCGGCGTCGACGAATGGGCTTCCGCCGTCCTGAAGTTCCCCAATAACGTCATCGCCGAAGTGTCCTGCTCGATCATGGCGAACCAGGACAACACGCTGCGCATTATCGGCTCGGATGGCCGTATCGAAGTCAAGGACTTCTGGTTCGCCTCCGGCCATAAGGGCGGGGTCGGCAAGATCGAGGTCATCAAGGGCGGCGAAACTCAGACGATCGAGGTCAAGGAGGAGCGCTGGCTCTATTCCTTCGAAGTCGATGCGGCCGGCGATGCCATCCGCGCCGGACAAAAGGAATTCGCGTATCCCGGCATCAGCTGGGCCGATTCGATCGGCAACCTCAAGGTGCTCGACCAATGGCGCGCTTCGATCGGCCTCGAATATGGTGTCGAGAAGGCAGCAAAGCGGACGAAGAACATCGCGGGCGCGACCGTCACGAAGGGCAACAGCATCCCGAAGCGCAGTATTCCGGGCATCTCGAAACCTGCATCGCTCGTCACGCTCGGCTTCGAGTTTTTCCCGAATTTCGCAGCCGCTTCGCTGACGCTCGACGCCTTTTATGAAGCCGGCGGCAACGCCTTCGACACGGCCTATGTCTATGGCGGCGGCAAGACGGAGAGCATCTTCGGCGACTGGCACACCAGCCGCAACGTGCCGCGCGAGGAGATCGTGCTGATCGGCAAGGGTGCGCATTCGCCGCTTTGCTATCCGGACGTGATCGCCAAGCAGCTCGACCAATCCCTTAACCGCCTGAAGACCGACTATGTCGACATCTACTTCATGCACCGCGACAACACCGACGTTCCGGTCGGCGAGTTCGTGGATGCCATGGATGCAGAGGTGAAGGCCGGCCGCATCCGCGGCATCTTCGGCGGCTCGAACTGGACGCGCGCTCGCTTCGACGAAGCGATTGCCTATGCTCAGAAGAACGGCAAGACGGCACCGGCTGCCCTTTCCAACAACTTCTCGCTGGCGGAAATGCTCGATCCGATCTGGGCTGGATGCGTTGCCGCCTCCGACGACGAGTGGAAGGCCTGGCTGAATGCCAAGCAGATCCCGAACTTCGCCTGGTCGAGCCAGGGCCGCGGCTTCTTCACCGACCGCGCCGGCTGCGACAAGCGAGACGATGAGGAATTGGTTCGCGTCTGGTATTCCGACCGCAATTTCGGCCGCCGCGACAGGGCGATCGAACTGGCGCAGAAGCTTGGCCGCAGCCCGATCCACATCGCGCTCGCCTATGTCGTCGCCCAACCCTTCCCGGTGATACCGCTGATCGGCCCACGCACGGTCGCCGAATTGGAGGACAGCCTTTCGGCGCTCGACATCAAGCTGACGCCGGAACAGGTGAAGTGGCTCGAAGGCTGAGATAGGCCCGTTGGCTGGCGGGGTTCACGGTCGGCTGCTGAGTCTAAATTCGAGAAATGAAAGCAGCCCATCCGGGAAACCGGATGGGCTGCTTTCACATGGGAAGAGATCGTTGTTACCCCTTCTCCCCTCGGGGGAGAAGGTGCCGGCAGGCGGATGAGGGGGATTCGCCAAGAGCATGAAAACCAATTAAATCAGCGCAGTTAACCCCCTCATCCGACCCTTCGGGCCACCTTCTCCCCAAGGGGAGAAGGAGTTTACAGTGCCAAGCATGAGAGATCAGGCAGCGAAATCGAATGTCTTCGTATCCGCTCCTTCGAGGCGCAGCAGATAGGACTTGCGCTCGAGACCGCCGGCGAATCCCCTGAGATCGCCTGCCGACCCCACCACGCGATGGCAGGGCGCGATGATGGAGATCGGGTTGCGGCCATTGGCTGCCCCGACCGCACGGATCGCCTTTGCCGAGCCGATCTCAGTCGCAATCTGGCGGTAGCTCCGTGTTTCGCCAAAGGGGATGGCGAGCAAAGCCTGCCAAACTTTCTGCTGAAACTCCGTTCCGGCAAAATCGAGCGGTAGATCGAAAGCCTGTCGTTCGCCGGCAAAATATTCGCGCAGCTGACGTTCAGTCTCCAGCAACACAGGATGGCTGTCGTCTTCTGCGACGACCAGCAGCGGCACGCGGCCCGGCCGATCATTGTCCCAGAGGATCGCGGCAAGTCCATCATCGCTGCCGACGAGTTTCAAGGCGCCGACGGGCGAATTCACAATCCGATAGACATACTGCTTTTCCGCATTTTTCCGAGCTTTGGTCATGCCGATATCCTTTCTTTGAATTGCGCTTGCGGCATCGGGCGAGATTGCCTCCGATGGAGCGCTCATGTCCGCATTGGACCTCAAATGAGACGCTCCAGCCACCCGAAAATAGATAGGGGGCAGCGAAATCCCGGCATTTCCCGATCCCTGCTGGCAGTTCAGATGGCGCAGGCGGCGTGGTCACGCTTGGGAAACGGGCTGAATTTGTGTAAAACCAAGGGGAGACAGATCATCAGTATGCGGAGCTCGATATGACAGTTCGCCCGCCACGCAACTTCAATCCATCTCAAACCAAAGAAACCGGCCTCGGCATTCTTGAGTATGAGATGCTATCGGAACGCGCCAGCACGCTCGGCCATCATGGCATGAAGGTGGAAGCGGCGCTTGCAGCCTTGCAGGAGGGCGAAGCCAAGGGCAAGGCGGGCGTGGAGCACGAGCGGCTGGTGGATACCGCGGCGCAAGCCGTCTGGGGAATGTTCATCCATCGCGAGATCTGCGGCCTGCGCAACGGCCGCGATGTCATCCAGCGCTATGGCATTCCGAATAAAGTGCTTGCGCGCCTCGGGGCCAGCCCGAGACATCCCTGAATATCAGGATTTCAAGATCGCCTGGAAACGCGGATCGAAGGCGTGGCCGATCGGCTCGGCAGCGGCACCGCGCGCCACGGCCCATGGATCGGTCATGCCGAGCTGCAGGCGCGGCAATAATCGATCCGGGCGATCGGCATTGGAGGGCAGGAGCGGCTGCATGGCAGCAATCAAGCGGGTTGCGAGCGCAATGGGCGCACCGCCGCAGAGGATCACCGTCTGCGGATCGAAGATGGTTTCGATGAGCTGCACGCTCCAGCGCAGGTCAACTGCCGCCCTTTCGATCCAGGCGAGAATATCCGGATCGTCTGCCGCAGCGCGCTTGTCTATCAACGAATAGAGGTCCGGCGCCATCGGATCGACACCGAGGTGATCATACAGAGAAGCCAGCGAGGCGCGATGCTCCAGCTGGGTCTGTTTTCCGCCGGCCGTCAGCAGCGCCATGCCGATTTCGCCGGCATTGCCATGGGCGCCGCTATAGAGCTCGCCGCCGAGGATCAGCCCGGCACCGATACCGTAGCCGACATAGAGGCAGACGGCGTGATCGAGCCCATGCGCGGCGCCGACCATGCGCTCGGCGGTCGCGCAGGCCGCGGCGTCATTCTGCAGGGTGACGTTGAGGCCAGTTCCGGCAGACAGTGTTTCCAGCAGCGGAAAGCGCTGCCAGGCACCCATCATCCAGGGATTGTCGGCATCGTCCTGCTCGATACCGAACGGGCCCGGCATCGCCGCACCGAGGCCGACGAGCCGCTTCTCCGCCTGCGCGACACTTTGCTTCAGTTCGCTACGCACATCCTCCACCAACTGCAGGACGACGGGCGTGCCCGTTGCCGGGCCACCGGCCGGTAGGTTCGCTTCCTTGCGGATCAGCACATTGCCGACGAGATCGACGGCGATGGCACGGGTGATGTGCCGGTCGATCTGCAGGCCGATGGCGAAAGCACCTTCCGGCACGAGGCCATAGGGAGTCGAGGGCTGGCCGCGGCCGCGTCGCACCGTTTCTCTTGAAGTCACCAACCCGTCGTGCTCCAGCTCCTCGATGATGTTGGAGACTGTCTGCTTTGTCAGGCGCGTGGCGCGTGCAAGGTCCGCGCGGGAGAGCGCGCCGTTCAGCCGGAGGGCGTCGATGATCACCCGCCGGTTATGGGCGCTGGTGCCCTCGTGGTTCGTTCCGCTCGTAGCCCTGATCGGGCGAATATCGTTCATCTGCTTTTGCCTCTTGACAGCAATAGAATATTGAAGAACAAATTAGTCAAGACAATTGACTTAAAAGAAACCACAGAGTTTCATCAGGGAACAAAACGGAGCCTTATGGCTCCAGAGACGCGCCGATCGATGCTCGGCGGCCAGCCCGGCCAATTGCCTGCTCGACAACCGATGGCGACGCTTCAGCCGCCATTTGAAAAATCGCGTGACTGTCAAAAAGAACTGGAGGATGGAATGTTGAAATCATTGAACAAGACATTGCTCGGCGCAGCGCTGATCGGCGTATCCTTCGCCTCGCACGCTTTTGCCGAAACCACGATCAATGCCCTCTTCATGGCGCAGGCGGCTTATAGCGAAGCCGATGTGCGCGCCATGACGGATGCCTTTTCCAAGGCCAATCCTGATATCAAGGTCAATCTCGAATTCGTCCCTTATGAAGGCCTGCACGATAAGACCGTGCTGGCTCAAGGGTCCGGCGGCGGCTACGACGTCGTGCTCTTCGACGTGATCTGGCCGGCCGAATACGCGACGAACAAGGTTCTGGTCGACGTTTCCTCGCGCATCTCCGACGACACGAAGAAGAGCGTGCTGCCGGGCGCATGGACGACGGTCCAGTATGACGGCAAGTCCTATGGCATGCCCTGGATCCTCGATACCAAGTACCTGTTCTACAACAAGGACATCCTGGAAAAGGCCGGCATCAAGACGCCGCCGAAGACCTGGGACGAACTGAACGAACAGGCGAAGATCATCAAGGACAAGGGTCTTCTCGCCACCCCGATCGCGTGGAGCTGGTCGCAGGCCGAAGCCGCGATCTGCGACTACGCGACGCTCGTCAGCGCCTATAAGGGCGACTTCATCAAGGACGGCAAGCCGGACTTCCAGACCGGCGGCGGCCTCGATGCGCTGAAATACATGGTCACCAGCTACAAGTCCGGCCTCACCAACCCGAACTCGAAGGAATTCCTCGAAGAGGATGTCCGCAAGGTCTTCGAAAACGGCGACGCCGCCTTCGCGCTGAACTGGACCTACATGTACAACATGGCCAACGACCCGAAGGACAGCAAGGTCGCGGGCAAGGTCGGCGTGGTGCCGGCACCGGGCGTTGCCGGCAAGAGCGAGGCTTCGGCCGTCAATGGCTCGATGGGCCTCGGCATCACGTCCGCCAGCAAGCATCCGGACGAAGCCTGGAAGTACATCACCTTCATGACCTCGCAAGCAACGCAGAACCAGTATGCCAAGCTCAGCTTGCCGATCTGGGCATCGTCCTACAGTGATCCGGCCGTAACAAAGGGCCAGGAAGAGCTGATCGCTGCCGCAAAGGTCGGCCTCGCCGCCATGTATCCGCGTCCGACGACACCGAAGTACCAGGAATTGTCGACCGCACTGCAGCAGGCGATCCAGGAATCGTTGCTCGGCCAGTCTTCTCCGGAAGATGCGCTGAAGTCGGCAGCCTCCAACAGCGGTCTCTGATAGTCTTATCGGGCGGCCAAGCGCCGCCCGCCTCTACCCTCCATGAAGAATGAAAGAAGAGGCCCGCCATGTCCGGCACCTCGATGACAACTCGCGCCTGGCTTTTGATGCTGCCCCTGCTAGTGGTGATGATCGCCGTCATCGGCTGGCCTCTCGTCGATACGGTCGGCCTTTCTTTCACCGATGCGAAGCTTGTCGGCACCGGCGGCAATTTTGTCGGTATCGACAACTATGCAAAGATGCTGGCGAATTCCAATTTCCAGCGCACCCTGATTACCACGGCGTGGTTCGCAATCGTCTCCGTCGCCGCCGAAATGGTACTCGGCGTGCTGGCCGCGCTGCTGCTGAACCAGGACTTCAGGGGCCGGGGCGTGCTGCGCGCGCTGATGATCCTGCCCTGGGCGCTGCCAACCGTCGTCAACGCGACGCTCTGGCGGCTGATCTACAATCCCGAATATGGCGCGCTGAACGCGGCACTCACCCAACTCGGCCTCATCGACGCCTATCGCTCCTGGCTCGGCGAGCCGGGCACGGCGCTGACGGCACTCATCGTTGCCGACTGCTGGAAGAATTTCCCGCTGGTGGCGCTGATTGCGCTCGCCGCCCTGCAGGCCGTGCCGCGCGATATCACCGCCGCATCGCTGGTCGACGGCGCCGGGCCTTTTAAGCGCTTCCGCTTCGTGATCCTTCCATATCTTGTCGGGCCATTGATGGTCGCGTTGGTGTTGCGCACCATCGAGGCTTTCAAGGTGTTCGACATCATCTGGGTGATGACCCGCGGCGGTCCGGCAAACAGCACGCGCACGCTGTCGATCCTCGTCTACCAGGAAGCCTTCTCCTTCCAGCGAGCGGGGTCAGGCGCATCGCTCGCCCTCATCGTCACGCTGCTGGTTACGGTGCTGGCCGCCGCCTATGCCGCCCTTGTTCGCAAAACCGCAGGGAGTGCCACCTGATGGAACGCAAGAGCCCGCTCTTTACCTGCTTCATCTATATCTGCGCCATCCTGCTCGCCATCGTCATCCTGGCGCCGATCGCCTGGCTCTTCATCATGAGCATTTCGCCGGCTGCCGATCTTGCCGCCAAGCCGCTGCGCTGGTGGCCGCAGACGGCGGATTTCTCGCGCTACAGAGTGCTGCTGTCAACGTTGGAAAACAGCGAGGGCGCGGCTTTCACCTCGTCGCTGCGCAACAGCATCGAAGTCGCCGGCATGGCGACCATCGCCGCTATTGCGCTCGCCATCCCCGCCGGCTGGGCCGTGTCGCGCACGCCGTCCGTCGGATGGTCGCTCTCCATGGTCATCGCCACCTATATGCTGCCGCCGGTGGCGCTCGCCGTGCCACTCTATATGGGGCTTGCCTATCTCGGCCTGCTCAACAACGTCTTCGGCCTGGCACTCGTCTATCTGACGATTCTTGCGCCGTTCACGACCTGGCTGATGAAGTCCGGCTTCGATTCCATTCCGAAGGAAATAGAGGCTGCGGCGATGATCGACGGCGCCGGGCTGTTCCAGACGCTGAAGATCATCACGCTGCCGCTTGCCATGCCCGTGATGGCGACCTCGGCGCTCTTCGCCTTCCTGCTTGCCTGGGATGAATTCTTCTACGCGCTGCTCTTCACGTCAGACCAGCGCGCCAAGACGCTCACCGTCGCCATAGCGGATCTGGCCGGCGGCCGTGTCTCGGATTACGGACTGATCGCGACTGCCGGTGTGCTGGCCGCCCTGCCCCCGGTGTTGATCGGCCTTGTCATGCAACGTGCCCTGATCTCGGGCCTTACCAATGGCGGCGTCAAGGGATGACCATGACCAAAGAGAACACACGCCCCGAAGGCCTTGCCGCCATCGACCGCGAAATGGCTCGCCAGCACGCCGACGCGCTTGCTTCCTTCGAGGCCGCCACCGATATGGCCGCCAAGGCCGCAGCCTCGCTGAAGCACACCGGCAAGCTCTTGCTGCTCGGCATGGGCGGCTCGCACGCCGTCAACCGCGCCGTCGAGCCACTCTATCGCGCCGCCGGCATCGATGCGATCGCACTGCCGCTCTCCGAACAGCTCGGCCAGCCATTGTCGTCGGATGGACGCACGATCTTCATGACCTCGCAATCCGGGGAAAGTGCCGAGGTCGTGCGCTGGTTCAAGGAGACCGGCGGTACTGCCGACACGTTCGGCCTGACGCTGGAGGGCAGCTCCTTCCTCGCGAAGACAGTTCCCTCCCTTGTGGGCGTTGGCGGCACCGAGCTTGCCTTTGCGGCAACCCGCAGCCTCACCGTCACCTTCGCGCTGCATCTGGCGATCTTCGCAGCCCTCGGTCAGGATCCGGCACCTGCGCTCGCCGTGCTTCGCGCCCCGGAGACGCTCGATATTAAGCCAGCTCTCGCGGCTCTCGCCAATGTCGCGACGGTGGTTACCTCGGGCCGCCGCCTGCAGGGCGTTGCGGAGGGACTGGCGCTCGGTCTCACCGAGCTTTCCCGCCGTCCCTGCTTCTCGCTTGAAGGAGGCCAGCTGCGTCACGGGCCGATGGAAATGCTTGGGCCTTCGATCGGCGTCGTCCTCTTCCGCGGCAATGATGCGACGGCTGGTCTGGTGACCGCCATGGCCGTTTCTGCCGTCGAAACGGGTGCGCCCGTAATCGTCTTCGACGGTTCACAAGAAGAGCCGGTGCCTGGCTGCGTCACCCTACGCTTCAAGCCGGAAACCGGCCTTGCCGCCATCTTCCAGATGCTGCCCGTCGCCCAGTCACTGATGATCGCCTTTGCCAACGAGCGGGTGGAGAATGCCGGCACGCCGGTGCGCTCCACCAAGATCACCCGGAGCGAATGAATGAAGCCGCTTGCAGTCATCGGCAATGTCAATATCGATCTGATTCTTGGACCGGCGGCGCCATGGCCGAAGGCCGGCACCGAGATCATCGTCGATCATGACGAGCTGCGGGTCGGCGGCCAGGCGGGCAATAGCGCGCTTGCCTGGGAAGGCCTCGGCGTCGATTACGAGATTGCCGCCAATGTCGGCAGCGACCAGTTCGGACGCTGGCTCAGCGAAGCCTTCGGGGCGCGCAGCAGCAAATGGCCGGTGCGTCTGGAGGGCACGACACTCTCGGTCGGCATCACCCATCCCGATGGCGAGCGCACCTTCTTCACGACGCGTGGGCACCTGCCGCGGTTCAATATCGATGACGTGTTTGCGGTTCTCGACGGCAACAGGCTTGCCGGCGGCTATGCGCTGCTGTGCGGCGCCTTCCTCACAGAAGATCTCACGCGGGACTACGATGCCCTGTTCGACTGGGCCGACAAGCATGGGATCACCGCCGCGCTCGACACCGGCTGGCCGCTCGACGGCTGGACGGATACGAATTGCAGCGCGACCCGTGACTGGCTTGCGCGCTGCGGCGTGGCGCTGATGAACGAGGTCGAGACCACCACGCTCGCCGGCATGGACGATCCAACCGAGGCTGCACGCGCGCTCCACGCGCTGATGCCCGAAGGCGCCATCTTCGTCGTCAAGCGCGGCCGAGACGGCGCGCTTGCTGTCGATGCGGGCGGCAATCTCGTTTCGGCCGCGGCGCCCCGCGTCACTGTCGTCGATACGATCGGCGCCGGTGATGTCTTCAATGCCGGCTTTCTGGCCGCCCTTGCCCGCGGCGAGCCGCCTGCGGCCTGCCTTTCGGCGGGGACCGCGGTCGCATCCCGCGCCATTTCCACACTGCCGCGCAGCTACGGCCCGGCCCAAGCATCCGAGGAGGCCGTTTAATGAGCGCGCTCGAAATCCAGAACATCCGCAAGAGCTACGGCGAAGTGGAGACGCTGAAGGGCATCGATATTTCGCTCGAAAGCGGCGAATTCCTGGTGCTGCTCGGCTCTTCGGGCTGCGGCAAGTCCACGCTTCTGAACATCATCGCCGGGCTTGCCGAGGCGACGAGCGGGGATATCCGCATCGGCGATCGCTCCGTGCTCGGCGTGCATCCGAAGGACCGCGACATCGCCATGGTATTCCAGTCCTATGCGCTCTATCCAAACCTCTCGGTCCACCGCAACATCGGCTTCGGCCTGGAAATGCGCAAGGTGCCTGCCGCCGAGCGCGATAAGGCGGTGCGCGAGGCGGCGAAGCTCTTGCAAATCGAAGCGCTGCTGGAGCGCAAGCCGAGCCAGCTTTCCGGCGGCCAGCGCCAGCGCGTGGCGATCGGCCGGGCGCTGGTGCGCAAGCCGGAGGTCTTCCTCTTCGATGAGCCGCTCTCCAATCTCGACGCCAAGCTGCGCATGGAGATGCGCACCGAGTTGAAGCGCCTGCACCAGATGCTGAAGACCACGGTCGTCTATGTGACGCACGACCAGATCGAGGCAATGACGCTCGCAACGCGCATCGCCGTGATGCGCGACGGCCGGATCGAGCAGCTCGGCACGCCGGACGAAATCTACAATCATCCGGCAACACTTTACGTCGCGACCTTCGTCGGTGCGCCGCCGATGAACCTTTTGAATGCGACCGCCGACCAGGGTTCGCTGCGCATCGACGGCACCTCAATCACCCTGCCGATGCCGTCGACGAAAGCGGCGATCAACCAAGGCCAGGAGCTGGTCATCGGCATCCGGCCGGAAACACTGCATCTCGATGAGGGCGGCAAGCTCGAAGCCATATGCGAAGTCGCGGAATTGACCGGCCCCGAACTGATCGTGACAGCGCAGGCAGGCTCGCAGCGGCTGATGGCCTGCCTGCCGCCGCGCACAGTGATTGCCGAAGGACAGAAATTCAAACTCGGCTTTGACGCCGGCGCGCTGCATCTCTTCGATCGCACGACTGGCCAGCGCTGCGAATAGATCTTCGCACCCTGGAGACATGATCGCTGAGGGTGCGCAGGCGGCCGCTGTGGTCCCCGCTGCAATAATTTTATTTCCGTAATGTTGCTGCAAAGCGGAGCGCCGAACCTGACGATGAAAACGATCGTCAGGAAAGAGCCATGTTTCAACTTCAACGCCGCGTGCGGTGGCCTTTCGTCGGGCTTCAATTGAGCAATATAGCTCTGAATTCCAGCCATGCCTTTGCAGCCGTCCTCTATCCCTGGATCATGTACGATCTCACCCGTAGCGTCGTTTGCATGGCGCTGATCGCTTTCGTGAACGGCATGGTTCTTCTGATCGGCATGGTCTTTGGCGGCTATGTGGCGGAGATGCTGGGCACGCGTCACACCGCGCTCATCTCCGCGAAGATCGGCATGCTGGCGTCGCTGATGATCGCGATCCTCTATATGGCGGACCTCTTGCATCCGGGCACCTTCCTCCTTCTCAGCTTCGCAGGGTCGATCCTCGACGGTCCGGCGACTGTCGCCACCGAGGCGAAGACGCCGGAAATCGCGCGGCTTTCGAGGCTGTCATCAGCCGCAGCGGTTTCCATCGACGATACGATCGATGGCCTCTTGCTGTTGACGGCTTCTGCCGCCAGCGCTTTCATCATTGCCGTCATCGGCCCGAAGGATGCGGCATGGTGGATCGTAATCGGCAATTTCATCGCCATGATGCTGCTGTCCTTCAGCCTGCCACGGTTCCGTCTGGGGCCGGCGCCGAAGCTTGGCGATATCCTCCACGCTGGCAGGCGGTTCCGCACTGCAGCCGTGTCTTTGCCATTCGCCCTTTGCGCAAGCGCGGCGCTCGGCTTCTTCATGGTGCTGCAGATTTTCATCGTGCCGGCCGCCTTGCGCCTGCAGGGTGAATCCGTGGCGTGGCTCGGGCTCTTCGTTGCAGCATCGGCGACGGGCACGATCATGATGAACCTGCATCTCGCATCGCGCCATGCCTTACCGGCGCCTACGGCTATCGTTTCCAAGGCTCTGCTCGGCCTAGCGCTTTCGATGGGCATTCTATGGATCGAGATTTCGCCGATGACGATGATGGTGGCTGGTCTCGTCGCCGGACTGGCGAACGGCTGGCTTTCACCCGCCTTCGTCGCGATCCTGCAATTGAAACCGCCACGCGACTGCCGACCCCATGTGATGGGTCTTTCCTATTCGATCGCTCTGCTATTCCTGCCGGTCGAATACATGCTGACGGGCGCTGCGATGGGTCTGACCTCGTTTCGCACGGCCTGCATCTTTCTGGCATTCTTGCTGTCGCTGGGCGCGGCCGTCGGCGCGGCGTGGCTGGAATCCGTTCGTGATGAGGAGCCGCAAGCAGTCGACTAAAACGAAGGATGGGCAGGTAGACTGCGCGCAAGGACGCTGATCGGTTAAGAAATGAACTTCACGATCGAGATTGGTAGAGGCGCCATCATCAAGGCAACGGATGAAGGTCCTGCATACCCATCGCGACGCTGCGACTGCTAGACCTTAACAAATAGTTAAGGAAATCTGATCAACTATCTCAAAATACTAGATAATTTCTAAAGATTTTTAATCCTGCAATGTACTCGCAATTCTCACCGGCAAAATGACCTCCATCTCCTGAAGACAACCCGCTCCCCAAGTCGGTCGGTCCCGGAGAGCAGCAGGAACCGATGTTCGGTTCTCCAACGCAACTGAGACAAACTGAGACCTTTGCGAGCGTCGAGAGTGGCGCATGGGTTTCGTATGGAGTTAGCAATGTCGCTCAGCGTAAAATCGATTTTGTTCGCGGCTCTGGCCATGGCGGCCGCAAACAATGCATCAGCCGCCGATCTCACCACCTATCAGGCCCCGGATGCCTCCGCCTATGACAGGCCGGCGGCATTTCAGTGGAGCGGCGCCTATTTCGGTGCCCATGGCGGTATCGCCTCGCCTAAGTTCAATCCTTTCGCCAGCGGTAAGGGGCTGACCGGCGGCGTGCAAGCCGGCTACAATTTCCAGGTGGGGCCAGGCATCTTCGGCGCAGAACTGGAAGGCTCCTATCTCGGAAACAATGAACTGCACGTACCGAACGGCAAGGTGGAAGAACGCTTCCGCGGCGCCGCCAAGGCCAAGGCCGGCCTGACCTTCGACCGCACGCTGGTCTATGGCACCGCGGGTCTGACGATGACGAAATTCGAAGGCGGCAAGGGCGTTTCCACCTCGAGCGGCTGGAAGCAGGGCTATCTTGTCGGCGGCGGCGTCGAACAGGGCTTCGGCGGCGGCCTGTCGGCCAAGATCGAATATAACTACGTCATGACCAACGACGTCTCCACGACGACATCGAGCGGCAAGTCGAAGACCGATCTGCGCGATCACGTCATCAAGGCCGGCCTGAACTATCGCTTCTGATGCCCGGTTCGCCGAAGTCGGCACGGTTTTTTCAGGCCAGGGCGGGCCTGACGGAGGGCGGCGGAGGTGGCTGATCGAACCCCAAATCAGCGCTTTCGCCGCTTTCGATCATGAAAGTCCGCCGCGTCATGCGTAGGCAATCGAACCATTCGCTGCCATCGCGTTTCGCACGATCGGCGGTCTTGCGGTTGCCCGAAAGTTGCCGGACAATCCTGGTGGAGAAGTGCAGCGGAGTGATGACTGATCTGCCAAGGGATCCGACCGCATGAGACACCAAGCCCCGTGGTTCCATGTCAAAGCCTATGGTTACGGAGCCGGCCGGCCTTGCTGCTGGCAGGGCTGGATGGCGCTTGTTATCTATGCGCTGGTGCTGATGGCCTTTATCTTCGTCGGCGAGCCTAATGCGGATAGTCATCCAATCGGCTACGCCACAGCGATCATCGTCCCGACGGCATTGCTGATGTTCGTTGCCTGGTTGAAAAGCGATGCCCCATGGCGTTGGCGATGGGGCAAAATTGACGAACCAGGTCGGGATTGAGTTGGCCCCTTGCGAGCAAGGGAATCATCCGGCTTCCGCTGGGCCGCTAGAGGGATTTATTCGCATTCAAGCGAAGGTTGGCGAAAACTCGTTACATACCAATCGGGACCGGAGCCTCGGGTATAGAAGGTGTAGAAACATTCCGTATGCTCGACGTAGCCGGGCGTTTCGGTGACTTCATAACGTTTGCCGCGACGTGTATCCCGGATTTCGCCGCTGGATTGGCCTGACACCACCTGCGTCTTCTGCTTGCGCCATTGATAGGCACGCGCGCCCGGGCCTAGGTCATAGACATTATCCGGCGGACCATAGTCCAGCATCACGCTGCTGATCGGCGCGCCAATATAGCTCTTCATGATCTGCGAGGCACAGGCCGACAGGATCAGCAGGACTGTAAGCGCAGCAATTCCGCGAGGGAGCCGCTTCATACGAATGGCAGTCATCAGAACGTCCTTTGCAACTGAAGGGAGATCGCAGGCAGGGGTACGTCTCATGGATTACGGCAGCATTGCGCTTTGCGGCATCAGCCGCTTTTTGTCGGGCGCCCAAGAATCTGGCGGATGCCTTCCTTGCGGAAAGGCTGCGCCAGCTGGCCGAGAAAATTTTTCGCGACCTCGCCGCGGATGCCAATATCCGTCGAAGATGGTCGATCGGGATTGAAATAGGTGCCAAACAGCAGATCGAAGAACACGACATTCTCACCGTAGTTCGTGTTGCCCTCGCGCATGTCCTTGGAATGATGCCAGCGATGCAGTCGCGGCGTGCTGAAGATATAATCGAAAATACCGGTTCGCATATCGACGTTGCAGTGGGTGAGAATGCCCATGAACGCCGTGATCGCACCAAGCCACCAGAAAACCTGGAGCGGTGCGCCCAGCAGATAGATCGGCAGCTGGCTGAGGGCTACCTTGAACAGCGAATCGGCAATGTGGAAGCGGCCTGTGTTGACGACCCATAGCCTGATAACGCTGTGATGCAGCGCGTGAAAGCGCCATAAGAACAATCTTTCATGGGCGATCCGATGCGCCCAGTAGAGGCCGAATTCCGCGACGACGACAGCGATCGCCGCTTGAAACGGCATGGGTGGTGCCGTCGGCCACAGATCGAAGCGGGCATCGGCGAACGGCTGCAGCACAGTGGCCGTCAGCATCGGGAAAACGGCGCCGACTAGTGCAAACAGTTGCACCGCCCCCTTGGTCAGCAGCGTATGGGCGATGTTATTAGCCGTCTCGCCATCAGGAAGCAGCCAATGCCGCTCATAGGGAATACAGCGTTCGAGCAGCAGGAGCAGCAGCACCTCGCCGGCATAGACAAGCGCAAAGCCAAACATTGGCCGTTCGCTCTCGAAAGCGAAATGAGTGAGAAGCAGACCAGCGAAGAACACCAAAGGCCAGGACGACAGCGAGAGGACCGTTTTCATTGCGAATCCAGCCAGTCCAGCAGCTCCCGGCAAGATCGGGGCTGGCCGTCGTTAAAACGCCCGTTAGTACATGGATTGATAGAGGATCGTCGTGTACGGCTATATTTTTCATCCGGCCAGTCGCGCCATCGGTCATGCCGCCAGGCGCGCCGCAACTCCTCGCAACTCCTCGGACGCCCGTCGCTCACGCGGCCATCGGTACATGGGTCATATCTATATTGAACGAGGAGAGGGTGCCGATTTCTGCGCTCCGAACCGAGTTCGGCGGCCGATAGACAGGAGCTGCCGACCGCCAGTATGCAGGCCAAAAGAAGAAAAAACCGCATAACCACCCGCCTTTGATTGCTTTGATGCACGGATGGTCTGCGAAGCAGATTACGGGAGCATTGCGTTATTTCGGGAAAATGCCGCGGCTAGCTTTTCGACAGACGATTGCCAGGGCAGCTGCGGGCTTGGCTAGTATCGCCATGGCTAGGAGCTGAGGGGGATAGATTATTGGTTGCGGGGGCTCGCAACACCCGATTCCTACGATTGTTTGAGCGTCAAATACCAAAATTGGCGGCGTGACAGTCGTTGGTAAATTGAATTTGTTCAATAAATGACGCTAGAGAGGGCCCATTCTAACCGCTTCTCAAACGACCATTCAGGACAGATTCCGTGACGAATTCCGAAATCGAGAACCTTAAAGGCGCTCTACGTGCTCGACTGCGCCGCGACTTCGTAGAGGTGTCGAGCGCCCGCGATACCAGCAGGAAGGCGCATCTTGAAGTGTTCGAGAGCAAGCGCGGCGGCCGAGCCATAGGGGTTGAGTTCGACCACGTGGATCGGGTCAATCTGTGGGTCGTTCGTCTGGGATGCCGCGTGATCTTCCTTCAACGATCGAACAGGTGGAGGAGGAGCCCAATGGCAGCCGTAGCTGGACTGATGCAAACGGTGATGGTGCCAACAGTAATCTATCTGGATACAAGCAGTTCGCGACCAAACCCCTCGTCAGGCTCGCGGTGAAGACGCTGGTCGACGCCGCTCTGGTTGTTGATCATCTCACGAGGTAGCGCAGGTAGCATGTACGGTATGGATGCGCCGTCTGTTGCACGAGGATGATGCGCATTCACGTTCTAAAAGACTGATATCGGGGAGCATCGAACCCCGAGTTCTGGGCCGTAAAGTTCGCGCGCAACATCGCCCGGGACCTGGAAGTTCGCAATGCCTTGAACTCATCCGGATGGCGGGTGGGCACCGTATGGGAATGCGGCCTTCGCTCCCCGTGGGTCCAGACGACACTCGACGAGGTCGCGCATTGGATCCGCAACGGTGCCGGAAATTTCGAGAGCGACCTGGTGCGGCCTCGAAGCGAGACGGAGAGGCAACAGTCGGCGAAATTGTTACCTATCCTGGGTGAAGAACGCATCTACACCCAGGATAAGTAACGAATTTTATGTTACCTATCCTGGGTCAAAAATTGAATTACACCCAGGATAAGTAACAAGTGGCCGCATCGAAACAGCAGCACCTGCTGCGTAACTACATCGCCGAACACCCGATCGTACGGTTCCATGAGCTGCGGCGGGCAGGCATATTCGCGATGACCATCGCCCGCGCCGTGGAGGCAGGAGAGCTTGTGCGACTGTCACGCGGGCTCTACCAGCGTCCGGATGCAGATCTTGACACGCTGCAGGCTCTGGCAGAAGCAGCAAAACTGGTTCCACAAGGCGTCGTTGCTCTGACCTCCGCGCTCGCCTTTCACGGTCTTACGGATCAGATCCCGCGCGAAGTATGGATGGCGGTCAGCCAGAAGGACTGGGCAGTTGCGCCCGCCTATCCGCCTATTAGAATTACGGAATTCAAGGACGCCTACATGAAGCAGGGCGTAGAGCATCATCAGATTTCCGGAGTTGCAGTAAGGATTTTTTCGGCCTCGAAGTCGCTTGCCGATGTCTTCCGCAGCAGGCTCGTTGATCGATCCGTTGCCATAGAGGCGCTGCGCGCTGCGCTCCAGCAGCGAAAGGTGAGTCCTGCGGCCATAACCGAGACTGCGATGGCGAACGGCGCCTGGAAAAAGATGAAACCCTATCTGGAGGCTCTGACCTCGAATGGCTAGAGAAATCAGAAACAGGGCGGCGTCCATCAAGCAGCAGCTCAGCAATCTTGCTCGCCGTGAAGGGCGGGTTTTCGAAATTGTCATGGTCCGATATGCCCTCGAGCGACTGCTCTTTCGACTGTCCGTGTCCGACAAGGCCGATCGGTTCATACTCAAGGGCGGAATGCTCGTCACGCTTTGGTTGGACGGAGACAACCGCGAAACCCGCGACGTCGATTTCCTTGGATACGGTCAGGCAGACGGAGAGACGCTGAAATCGATCTTCGCAGAAGTTATGGCAGCCCAATACGATGACGGACTCGTCTTCGATGTCGACGGACTACAGGCCGAGGTCATCCGCGAGGAGATGGAATACAACGGGGTGCGACTTCGCACCGTAGCCTTCCTGGAGCGCACAAGGATACCAGTCACCATCGACGTCGGGTTCGGTGATGCATTGGCGGGAGCCGAGATGACCTCCTACCCTTCTCTTCTCGGCATGGAATCCCCACGCATTCGCAGCTATCCTCCAGCGGTCGTAATTGCCGAGAAATTTCAAGCGATCGTGGCGCTCGGCATAATCAACGGGCGGATGAAGGACTACTTCGACCTCTGGGCAATTCCCCAGGTCGTCAGCATTCCGGATGACGAGCTTGATGCCGCGATCAGTGCGACGTTCGCGCGCAGACGAACCGCGATCCCCTCTTCGCGACCACCAGGTCTGACCAGTGTCTTCTACGAGGATACTGGCAAGCAGAGCCAGTGGGGAAACTATGCCCGGTCGATCCAAGTTACAGGACTGGCGCTTGACGAGGTGACGGACGCGATCTGGAATTTGGTGGGGCCCTGCTGTTCTCGTTTGTTTGCCGCATCAGTCACCACCAAGGACCCCTGACACGCTAGAAGCGCACAAAAGCGCTATGACCGGAACCAGAAGTTCGATAAGCAGGGGGCAGGCTCGCTTTGACCCTGGGCCTTATCGCAAGCAGCGCGGGCACGCACGATATGGTCGGCATGGTCGACACCAGCGGCCAGCTGCCTTCATGCAGCCCGACAAGACACCGGCTATTTCCTGAACCGAGATGTTCTACCCCCAGCTTTTCGCAACAAAACAATTCTTTAGCATAAGCACGTCAAGACTTCAGACCTGAGCCCCAAGTTCTGCCAACACTCGAGACCGGAGAGAGGCTGTCTCGTAGCTTATCCATCCGACCGCCGGCATTATCAGCACTTGCACCCCACGCCCGCTTTGCACCTGTCGATTTTAGAACTTGTGTTTTATGTCAGGGATTGAGCGTTTGATCGCAGTGCTATGGCGTACTGTATCGTAGTTATGGGCTACTGCCGGACAGCGTGTCGTGCTGTAGATTGGTTGCGGGGGCAGGATTTGAACCTGCGGCCTTCAGGTTATGAGCCTGACGAGCTACCGGGCTGCTCCACCCCGCGTCACCAGCGCAAACCGCATTACGGTTTGTCGCGTCACCAGCGCAAACCG